>Ga0134126_10003677_pt1 | contig 19206 bp, 15 predicted proteins | sample KB31752_FD_96881 | JGI IMG/M metagenome (GOLD analysis project Ga0134126, IMG submission 96881) | Terrestrial soil microbial communities with excess Nitrogen fertilizer from Kellogg Biological Station, Michigan, USA - KB3-175-2 | ecosystem: Environmental > Terrestrial > Soil > Unclassified ...
ACATCACCAGCCTGTCATGACCGCCTTTCGCCTTCAGCGATTTTGCAGAACCTTCAACACACTACTGCCGAAAGGACCCCGACTGGTCGAGTTTCGACCTTAAGGCGTGGCACATTGGGTAGGAATCGACAGCTTTAGCGCACCGGCCCCTCTTGTGGGGGCGGGCATAGCCCGTCGAAAGACGAGCGTTCTCCTGAACGCCCATCGGTGGGGGGTCGCACGGGCGGAGGAGATTGGCGAATGCACCGGTGCTCTGTGGCGGAGGTCAGCGCGACCCCCTCCTCGGTCGTCCCAAAAAGCGGGAGGAGGCGCGCTGGGACGGTCTGCGCGTAAACTTGAGAGTAGAAGGCGCTAGCGCGCGGACGGACAGTGGGCGACGGTCATGTGCCCTAAGAGGTTCATGAATCTCTGGCGGCGGATCGCGTGACGGAGCGAAATGCCGGCCAAGGACGCTTTTCTGGCGGCGTCCGGCTTGCGAATTAGCTCAAGTTCACGAGCGGCGTATGGAAACCGAAATGGAGTGAACTCTACCGAGATGAAAGCGAGTGATGGCCGCATGCGTCGCGGCGCTATCGGAAGTTCGAGATCGCTTGTTGTCGTTCCTGACGGATGGGATGGGGCCGATCGGGAACCCGGAGGGATCTCTGCTTCGCAGACTTGGTCGGGATTTGCCCGTCTTACTCTAGCCTTCGCCCTGCTTGCGTTCTTATCCATCCCCGCCCGGGCTGACTTCCGCGTCTGTAACAAGACACACGCCCTCATCAATATCGCGGTCGGGACAGACGCCGGCGAAGCCTTCAAAACAGAGGGCTGGTGGGTCGCGACGCCCGGCTCCTGCGCCACGCCTGTTCGCGGGCCCCTCAAGAGCCGTTTCGTCTATCTTTACGCCACGGACATCGACGGCGTGGACCTCGTGGCCGGCACGGCGACAATGTGCATCGACCGCGGCAAGTTCGTCGCCTATGGCGCAGAAAATTGCTGGCGGCGCGGCCTGCAGGCCGTCACCTTCGCGGAGATCGATACGCTCGATTCTTTTGACTGGACGACGTTCCTGACCGACCCTCGGAAGTGAGGATCACTTCCCCTTCTTCAGCGCTGCGATCGCCTCGTCCGACAGGAGGTCCTGCAACAGGCTTAAGAAATCGCGCGTCGCGAGATTTCGCGCCCGATCGAGCAGATAAGGCACCGGGCTTGAAGGCTCCGCCTTTTGCATATGCGCCGCGACGGCATCGATGAGGGCAATCGCCGCGGCGCGGCTCGCTGCCGGCTCCGCCGGCGCGCTTTGGATGGCTGCGCTCGGCGCATTGGAGAGGCTCTTTACCGGCACCGTGAAGGCGCCTTCCGGCCCCACAAACACCCGCGCAGCGTCCGCGTGCGGCGGCGCGAGCAGCTTCAGGACCTCGTACAGGTTCTTACCCAGCATCTCGCGCGCCTGCCGGATAAGGAGCAGCGCAGGACTTGTCGGCTCGGAGGCAGCGAAATAGCCGAATGCGGAAGCAAGCGCCGCATCAACCTCGGCGCGCGATGCGAACGCGGCCGGGGTCGCGGCCGCTACGCTCGCCGCCTGGGCGTCGTCGGTCGGCGCCTCAGCCGGCGGCGGCGCGAGGGACGGGTCGCGCTTCAGAAGAGCAGTGCGCAGGAACGCCGTCATCTCGCCCGCAAGCTTCGCCAGCTTCGGCAGCGCGACGGCGTTCTCGAAGCCGACATGTTCGGTCGTGGCCGCGTTGATCGATTGGATCGAAGCGCCGACACTCGTCAGCGTCGCGGCGACGGCGGCCAGCTTTGCGATCTCGACGTCGTTTAGGGCTCGCTCGATCGAGGCCGCCGGCATGAACTTTTCCGGCTCCGTCGTCTGCTTCTGGCCTCTGAGGTCATAAAGCGTAACGGAGCGCGGCTGAGCCGCGCCGCTCGCAAGCAGCCGGTCGCGATAGGAGAGCGCGCCCTCGCGGTTCGTTTCGATGAGCGGCGCATATTGCAGCGGCAGGAGGACGACCGCATTATCCTCGAGCGTCGCCAATTGGGCGATGCGGCCCGAATAGTCGTCGCCCTCGGCCCTCGGACTGGCGGCCTCCCAATGTTCCTTGATGAGCCAAGCAATATTTCCCAGCCGTTGCGCGAAACCCGCCACATCGCGGTTGAGGATAGCGAGCTTCGCCATGAGCGCGAGCAGGCGCAGGTCGAGCGTGCGCTTGAGGAGCTTCTCGGCCACCTGCGACGCGGCTGAAAAATCGATCGTGGCGCGATTGAAGGAGTAATAGCTGACGGGAAGCTGCCCCTCCGTGGCTGTGATGAAATTCATGAAGTCGGCGTCGCCTTCGAGATCAAGATCCGGCCCACATGGCTCGTCCACCGAGACGAGCGGCAGGGCGAAGGGGTCCGGCGCTGAAGGCGAGGCGGACGCAGGCTGGGGCGAAGGCTCCGTCGGCGCCGCGAGGGGTGGGGTGGGCTCGGGCCGAGGCTCCAGCGGGACCGAGGATTCGAGCGGGGGCGGCGTCACCGGTGACGCCTCGGATTCCGGCAGAGGTTCGGGCTGCGGTTCGGCTGAGGCCGTCTGCGATGGTTTCGACGGAGCGGCGGCTTCGGCAGATGCCTCAGCCGTCACGGGGGGCTCGGCTGGCGGCGGCGAAGCGGTCGGCGTGGGAGCTACCGAGGCGTCGGGAGGAGAAAGGTCATTCATCGCGGCTTGTCCTCAAGAGGAGACGCGCTGGCTCGAATCATACGCGATCCTTGCGTCGCGGCCAAAAGCACAGGCCACGGGGAGAGGGCGGCGGTCACGTCGCATCGCCCAAAGCCTCCGCGGCCCTATTCGAGAAAGACCCCGTCAGCATGTCGGCGAAACGGGTCGCGGGAGGCAGGCCGACCTGCAGAAGGACAAGCGAAGGAAAGCCCTCGCCGCCGATCGTCCACCAGAAAGTCTGGGAGGCGAAGGCTCGCCTTCGCCCGAAGTGGCGCGCGGCGAGAAAGGCGGCGGAAACCTTGTTTCCCATGTCGCGCGCGAGGACGCCGCCGTCGGCCAGTTCTTCGAAACCGCCATCCTTGGTCATCGGAGACTTGAGCGCCGGGGCAGGCAAGGCCCCAACCTTCTCGGCGACAAGCTCAAGCGTTACCCCCGGTTCGAGGGCCTCGAGGAGGACCGCCTCGGCCGCTTCGAACCAGGCGTCGTTCGGCTCGAGTTCAGGCGGCGGCAGCGACGCATCGCCTTCGCCCACGAAAATGGCGAGTGGAAAGGAGCGCCCTACCCCATCGACCGACGGCATGAACGCGCCGATCATCGCCTCGCCGCAAAAGTCTGCGCCCAGCCAATAACGCCAGATCGGCGCGCGATTGTAGGTCTCGACCCATGCGTCGCCCAGCATCTGCTTCGACATTGCGACGCCCGTTTGCAGCCAAGGTTCCCAAGCCTCGAGGAAACGCCGCGACGCGTTCATGCCGATGAAATCGCGCTTGGCGGGGAGCTTTCCGAAAAGTCCGGCGGACATCGGATCAGAGCCCGTTCGGGCACTTGAACTGCCTAAGCGCTGGCATGCTCAGGGGGTTTGCGAGCGAGGACGAAGTGAACTGATAGGAGACCTCGCGCCCGAACACGACGAAGCTCACCTTGAGCGCGCTTCCGCTCTCGATCGAGGAGCCCGCGTCGACGAGGCGGAACAACGCCCACGCTCCGGTCCGCTCGAGTTTGGACTGCCGGTCGGGCATGTCAGGGGCCATCATGATCGAGGCTTCGCCTGCGCCAGCGCCCGGCCATTGCACGGTGACAGGCGAATTTGCAGCGCTCTGCTGCGCGACGACGGTCGCGCCGTTGATCGTCAGCGTTGCGGTTTGAGCGTCGCTGCTCAGCGTCAGCGGCTTCAGTTCGAAATTGACATTCGGCGTCGTCCCGCCAGTCGGGAAGAAGGCATCGCGAATGTCGGCGGCTTGCTGGAACTGTCGTAAAGTCGTGTCGGAGAGTTTGCGGGCGAGACTGGGATTGGTGCGCCAGACCCATCGCTTGCCGCTTCGGCTTACGAGCGGGTCGAGATTCGCGGAATAGAACTTGTCGATAATGCCGTTCGGGGCGAACAGTCTTGCGAAATCAGCCAGCGGCGTGTCGCGATCACTCTTTGCGAAGGGATAGCGGTTGGCGGTGATCTGCTGGCAGATCCCGGTCACATTCTGAGCCATCGCGTCGGCGATCTGGGCGATGGAGCTCGCGTTCGCGTCGCCGGCGGCGTCCTTGGCGATCTTATCGATCATGCCGGCAAGCGGCTGCGGCAGACGCGTGGCGTTCGCCCTGAGACTCGCCACTTGCACATCCACTTGCTCAAGCGCCTGCTTGGCCTGCGCGGGGTTTTCCGCCGCCAGAACGAGCTGCCGGTAAAGCTCGTTGAGGTTGGCGAGCAATTGGTCGATCGGACGCGATCCAGGCTGCCCATCAACCATGATCGCGATCGGTTTGAAATACGCCTCGACCGAAGCGCCCGGCGTCTCAGGCGGCGGATCGCCCGCCCTGCGCTGGCTCTTCATGGCGAGATCGAGCGCCTCCTTGCCCACGCTGCCCAGTTTGCTGCCCGCTTTCTTGAGCGCCTCTTCCTTTGCCTTATCCAGCGGGGAGTCTTTCTTAGCCGGTGGCTTGGGACGCTCGCGGGTCAACGCCGTTTCGTCGCGGATGGATTCGAAGATCAAACGTATGGGCGACGTCGGCGCCGAGGCCGCGCTCAGCTTGAGATATTTCGGCTTGTCGTTGAGCAGCGGCCTCAGTTGAAGATTGTTGATCGCCGCGGTCCAGGCGGCGATGAAATCCCTGCCATAGAGTTCAAGAATGCCAGGGTAGAGACTGGCGAACTGCTGCTGCACCGCATTCTGGTCGCCGGACGCGCCGAGCGCCCAATTGTCCTTTTGCAGCTTGTCGCGGATCGTTTGTAAATGCGCGAGGAGGCCATTGTAGAAGCCGTCATAGGTGAAAAATCCGGGTACCCTAATGGTGTCGAGGTTTGCGCCATTCGCAGCCTCGAACACGAGATTCATGTCGGGCCCACCGCGCTGGGTCGCCAGCCAATCCTCGACCTCGGCATTGTGCGCCTCGGACTTCAGAAGGGTGTAAGCACGCTCCGCGACGCGCATGCGCGCAAGCGTCGCCTGCGCCTGATCGACCAACGGGCCGTTAAGCGAGACCTTTCTCGCCTGCCCGTCATCCATGTCGAGCATGGCCTGAAGATGCCGACGAAGCAGCGCTCGGCCTTGTGCGTTCGGCGCGCCGGGGAATGTCCGCTCCTCCCAATCCCGCGTGAACCAGTCAAGGATCAGATCGTTGTCAACCTGCGGCGCCTTGCCGCCCAGCATCAGATAAACCTTGAGCGCCTCGTAGACGAAGCTTGGATCGTCAATGTTCTTCTGGATCTGCTGTTCGAGGGACAGGATGAGCCGCGGCCGCAAGAGCCGTTCGAGAGCCTGGCGGTAGAGATCGTTCGAGGCGTCCTGAAGGCGCGGGCGCTGGCTGAGGCCAAAGGTCTGTTCAACCGGCGTCGGATCGTTGCGCTTGGCGTAGCCGACCGGCAAATTCGGCAGAGAACCGATCAGCTCGTAGATGGGCAAGAGACTGGGATCAGTGACCGAATTCTGCTTGATGAAGGGTCCGGCGATCGCAGCGTAGTCATTCACGCCCTGCTCGCTTGCGGAAATGAGCGCGGCGTTGCGACTGTAGCTCATCCACCACAAGCCGAGAATGCCCGCGGTGGCGAGGCCGATCAGAGTGAAAGCCGCGGTTCTGAGCGCAAGCGATCGGCGCACCGCGGCGATGTTGGTAGAGACCCACCCGGCCTCGCCAAAGATCACCTTCGTTAGCAGGTCATGCAGAAAGAAGCTTTTGCCCGTCCCCGAAAATCCGACGCTGCCGAGGCTCTGCACGCCGTAGCTCTTTTGCAAGGCTCCGATGACGGCGTCGAAGGGGGTTCCCTCTTGCGTTCCGGAGGTGAAGTAGAACCCGCGCAAGATTGCGGTCGTCTGGTAGCGGGTGGGCTCAAAGATGCGATTGAGGAAGTCGGCGATCGGTTTTCGGATGGCGCCGAGCTGCGCCGGAAATCCGAACAGGATCGCCCTCGACCTGAGGTCGGGCTCCTCCTGCAGCCGTTCCGGCATCCGCTCCGAGATGCGCTGAATGAGAAGGTCGATCTCCTCCGGAACTTTGCCGACGTTATTGGCCTTCTTGTCCGCGGTCTGGAACGTTGCGCCCCAGACTGCCTGTCGTTTCGTCTCGTCCAGATCGGCGAAATACTGGGTGAAACCCTCCACGAGATCCATTTTGGTGAAGATCGCGTAGACGGGGAAGTCGACCTTCAGTTCCTCGTGCAATTCGTCCAGACGCTTGCGGATCGCGTCGGCATGCGCCGCGACCTCCTTCGCTGGAAGATTGAGAACATCCGCAATGCTGATCGCGACAATGACTCCGTTGATCGGCTGGCGGGGACGATTCCGGCTCACCATGTCGAGGAAGGCGAGCCAGCTGCGGCGATCGGCCTTCGCATCCGAATCTTGGGTCGTATAGCGGCCCGACGTATCGATCAGCACCGCTTGGTCGGTGAACCACCAGTCGCAATATCGGGTGCCCCCAACCCCCTGCACGGCCATGGCGGCATTGTCGGTAGCGAGCGGAAACTTGAGGCCTGAGTTCACCAGCGCCGTCGTCTTGCCGGCGCCGGGCGGGCCGATGATGAGGTACCAGGGTAGGTCGTAAAGGGCGTGCGCGCTCGACTTGCCGGTTCGTTTGAGGACGGCGAGCGCATCCTCCATCTTCTGCTTCAGGACCGGCGCGTCGCTGTCTTCCGCGACAGTCTCGGTCATCGCCTCGGCGATCTTGGTGGCCGCTCGGCGCCGCGAAATGACGCGCCAGGCGATGGCGCCGCCGACCGCAAGGACAATCGCCAAAATGATCAGGAGCCGGACGAGCGTGCTGTCGAACGGCTGGACGTCGCCGATAGAGACGAGCGGCCCCGCCAGCCAGATGACGACTGCGAGGATGATGGCCCCGAGAATGCTGAGTCCGATCCAGAGCCAGGCCATCAAAGTCATCGAGAGCGCCTTTCTGCCCGCAACGAACCCTCTCCTCTAGTCGGCTCTCGGGATGGAAACTTCGACGCGCCGGTTTTTCGACTTGTTGAACTCCGTGTCGTTCGGAGCGATCGGATTGTTGGGACCCTTCCCTGTCACCGCGAGCCGTTCGGCATGAGCGAGGCCTGGCTTCAGCATGACTGCGACCGCCTTGGCGCGCGCCGCGGAGAGCTCGAAATTCGACGGGAAGGCGACGGTATGAATCGGATCGGCGTCGGTATAGCCATCGACGTGAATGGCCCCGGGCTCGCGGTCGAGCGCGGCGGCGATCTTGGCCGCGATGGGAGCGAAGGACTCGCTGACCTTCGCGCCACCCGAAGGAAACAGGACCACATTGCCGATGCGAATGAAGATTGTGGTCGTCGATTGGTCGGCGCCCACTTTGCCCGCGACGATTTCTTTGGCCAGCGCCGCGCGAATGCGCTCGAGTTGCGTGGATGTCCTTGGCTTCGGATCGGGCGGCGGCTTGACGGTAGTTTCACGCGCGAGTGTCAATTCGCCCGCCGGATGAATTTCCGCCATCTTCAATGCGAGCGCTTCTGCTCGCGCGGAGAGGGCGTTGCGCAGGTAGAGGTAGGACCCGAGCAGAATGAGGGCAGCAAGGGCCGCGACCGCCCAAACGGGAACTTGAAGACGGCTGCTCGACAGAGGAACCGCCTGACCACGCCAGTGCGGCGAAAGATCCTCGATCGTCTTCGGCCGGGCGCGACGAATGGTTTCGTACAAATCTCGCCGGATTCCTTGCGCCGCGCCCGGGCCGCCCGAGGCGCGGTAAACGCCTTCGAAGCCAAGGCTGAGGCAAGCGTGCATGACCTCAAGCACGCCCAAGTTGACGGCGGGATTCTGTTTCGCGCCCTCGAGCTCCTTGAAAAAACGGACGCCGCCCATCCGTTCGTTGAAGAAGCGAACCAGCATGCTGTACTGCGTCCAGACCCGGCTGTCCGCTGTCGGCAGATTTTGCACGATGTCGTCGGCGGTCGCGGCGAGCGCATATTTCGCCGTCTCGATCTGATCGCCGGAAACGCCAGCGCTGCGCGCATCGATTTCGAATTGCTCGATCGCCTGCGCGACCTGATCCATGAGCTGGTTCGGCCCCGCGCGCACCAGAGATCCGCGCAAGCGCCCCAGCATAACGAGAAGCGACGCGGCGGCCCGCATGAGCGGGCTCGTCGCCACCGTGACGAGGTCAACGGACACATGCGGCGATATCGGCGCCGGCGTCATCGGCGCTTGGGCCTCGGGAGCGACATAGAGGTTGTTCGGCGCTCGCGGGGTCATCCAGTCGTCCCATCCGCTCTGCCCCTGGCTGGATGGAGGCGTGTTGGACCGGGCGGCGGCCGGCGGCGCCGGATAGGCCACGGGCGGCGTCGGCGTTGAGGCCGGCGCGGCTCCCCCAGTCGGCGAGTCGGCGGCAGGATCGCTTGGTGACGGCGTCGGTGTGCGCCGTCCGGCCGGATTGGGACGGATGATCGTCCTGTCGCTTCGCCCGAACGGATCGTCTTCGGGGGTCATCGGCGCTCTTCCCTCACAGCCCAAAGCTCCATCTCGAGCTCTGGCCAGTCGCCTGCGAAGTGCATTCCTATCGCTGTAGCCTGACTGAACTCAGGCCACAAAGGCGATGCGCGGTCCAGATAGAAGTAGACGTGGTCGGTGATGGAGCGGATCTGCGGCGGAGGCGTCGGCAGATGCACGACCGAAACCCCAGGAAGGTGGGCGTGCACGATTTCGTTCATCTTGGTGTTCGGCCCAACCTTGAGGAAGGCGGGCAGATTGCGCTGGATCTCGGTCAATGGGCGACGCGCCGAGACTTCCAGCACAAAGGTCGCATTAGCGAATAGCGTGCGGTCGCGGATGGTCGACACAAATGCGTTCGGCGCGCGCTCGATCAGCTCGAGCCGGATCGCCCGGCGATCAAGACGGGCGCTGAGGAAGTCTTGGATGTCGCGCAGCAACGGCGTGAACACGCTTTCCAGATCGTCATGGTCGTAGACGCCATATTCGCGCGCGCGCCGCTCGTGCGTGGTGAAAGTCGCCAATTCCCCGGCGATTCGCAGGAGCGTCTCATACAAGCGCTCGGGATGGACGTATTTCGACGTGCGGAAATGTTTAAGTGCGGGGATTTCGCGGTTTAAGCATTGGAGGATCAGATAGTCAGCGCTCTGCAGGCCGCCGCCCGCGGTGGGATCGCTGGCGTATCGTGATAGCTCGTCGAGCTTGTTGCCGATCCAGCCGATGACGCGGTCGAGCCAACCCTCGACGGTGGGATGCGCCGCGCAAACAAGGACGGGGGGAGCGAATTTCTCGTCGAACACCAGGGTGCGGTCGTGCACCTCGACGATCCGCGCGATCGGGAGAGCGACATAGCCCGGCTTCGAAGTTTTACGAATCTCATAAGCTAGCCGCGGAAAAGCGACCTCGATTTCCTCCTCGATGCGGAGGTTCGCCGTGGAATCGATCACAGTTTCAGCGCCGACCACGTAGCGGGCGGCGTTTTCGGTCTGCTCGGCGCTCACCTCACGAAAATTGTCCGCGCGCGCCGGCATGGTGAGCCAGATAAGCTGGCCTGCAGTCGTCTCGGGCGTCGTGATTGGCGCAGGCGGCGGGCACTCGGCCGGAAAATCAAACAGGCCACCGTCGGGCATCACTCCTGCCGCTCTGCGAAGGGCGAACTTGCTCTGCTGAGCAAGGTCCCGATCAATCTCGAGCGCCGCGAAACCCCAGGGATAAGGGGTTACGTGGCGTGTGCGGCTTTCCAGCGCGTTTTCGAGATAGCGATCGCTTTGCTGAAGATGGTGCGGCCGAAGAAAAAGGCCCTCCGTCCAGTGAACTTTAGCGTTCCACGACATCGGCCCCGCTTCCTCATCCGCTCCTGTTCACATCGCTCCTTCAAAGCCAGCGCAGGGCTGGAAACACTTTAGCGATGATCCGCTCAGCTACTCTTGTCCTGCAACTTGTCATAGGCCTGTGCGAAGAGCGCGATAAACGCTTCCAGAAGGCGTCCATCGGATCGCTTCGTCTTGGCCCGCCAACGCTCGACGTACACGTCCCAGAGCTTGGCTTTCCGTGAGGATATGAGCGCGCCAATACCTTTGTCCGGCTCGATGGAATGATCAATCCGTTCCGGCGCCAAATCGTCGAACAACGCATCGAGCGCGTTCTGCATCGCGCTGAACGTGAGGATCTGGTGGGTCTTGAGATCGCGGAAGCTGTGCTCGATCGTTGTCTGCGCGTCGAGATAATTTCGCGTGCGCGGCCCGAACATGATGGCAAGCGCCTCGGCGGGCGAACTTGCAAACTTGAGTGGGTTGTTCTCGATCGCTCGGATCATCGTCCGGCTTGACGAGCGCATCAAAGTCTTCGACTCCGCGCGCGACGCCAGCATTTGTCCCAAGTTCTCGGCCATCAGTCGAAGAACGCCGCCGATTTCATCGGCGAGTTCATCCGGGTTCCGGGAAGAGAAAGCGCCGGGCGAAACGCCCGCCGCCCGAGCGATGCGCTCAAGGACTTCCGGGGCCATTGTGCTCTCGGGCTGCGGATCCCTGGGCGGTGGCCGTCTGGGCGGCGGATCAACGACCGCCGGCCGCACAGGCGTCGGCACACGAGGCTCGAGACCCTCGTGATCCAGCGGCGGCAGCGACGGAGAGTCAGGCTTAACTGCTGTCAGCCAATCATCCTCAGATCCTTGCGGACCCGCAGACGCCTCCGGCGCCAGTTTCGGCGCCTCGAGGAACGAAGCAAAGTCGAGAAAGTCTGGCGGCGCGTCGCGCGATTGCGTCAGCTGACGTTTGGCGCCGATTTCTGGCGCTGCGGCCTCGCCTACCGGCCCCCACACGTCGGCCAGACCAGCGTCCAAAGAGGCCTCGGCCGCCGAGGCCCCACCTCTCAGCTTTCGCCCCTCTTCGACTGCAACGGCGATGATGTAGGGCCCAATGCTCAGCCGATCCCCGTTCCGCAGACGGTGCGGGGCGTCGAGCCGATACTCGGCGCCGTTGACAAAGGTGCCGTTGCTCGAGACGTCGTGGAGCCAGTATTCGCCCCCGCGGTAGCGAATCTCGCAGTGCTTGCCCGAGATGCTTCGGCTCGGGTCGGGCAAGGTCCAATCGAGGTGCGAATCGCGACCAAGGTCGAGACCTCGTCCCTTGACCTCGATCCGGATCGGGCCGCCGTCTGGGAGTCGATCTACGTTTTCGATCGATAGTCGTAAAGTCATCTCTGCCGAGCACGTGTGATGGGCGACATTATTTCGACAATTGCCCATAGCCGCAAGGTTCCATGCGGTCCATCTGTCGATGGGAATAGGGACCCTTTATAGGCACCATGCCGCGCGTATGGGCAGCGCAGCCGGCCAATCGGTGAACGATCATGGAGAGGAAAGGCGTCATTGCGGATGCTTTTCGAGGAGAAATACCGTCGGCTCGCCGCCGCTCGCGAAGCGAACGCCAGCCTCCGCGCAGGCTGCTATCCTATCCACGACGGCGCGCGGATCGCCGGCGGCGACAGCCATCGTGATCGCCGTGTTCGCCGCCATTGCGCAGGCCCCGGCGGGCGGCGTAACGGGATTTTGATCCGCTGGAAGGAGACTGCCGCCGGACCAGCCGGCAGCGAAAGCGAGCCATGTTGTCGGTTTTCGCCGGTCGGAATCGTTCGCAGCCGATAGCGCCGCGCGACGGTTGTCGTCCTCGGGCGTCCGCACCCAAATCTCAGCGGCGCGGAGAGCCTCATCCGTGGCGCCTGCGCCGATGAGCGCGCGAACGCACTGAACAGCCCACCAGACCGCCTCGCGGCGAGGAAGCAGGTGGCTGAGAAAGGCAACCGCATCGCTTGGGCGGGGAGACCCCAACAAAGCACGTGCATGGTTGAGCGGCTCAATGTCGTCCGCCGGGCGAGTCGCGACGTAGCTCAGATCGGGGAACGCCTCGAAGACGCTACGAGCGGAACTAAATCGAATGCGCGACGGCATTGGCGATCCTCACACCAGAGGCGTGATCCCGCCGACCGTTCCGGCGCCGATGGTCGCGACGCCGATTTCGGCAACGGGAATCGTGACTGATGGAGATGCAAAAGTTACAGGTCCGAAAGCCACCGTCACAGTGGGCGTCGCGGTTGCGATGCCGCTGGGTTGCACCATCAGTTGCGACACTGGAGTACTACTGATGGTCACGCCGCTCTCGTCCATCCTGATTTGGGCGAGCATCCCTCCGGGCCCGACGCTCAGCGTAATGCTCTTCTGGTCCATCTTGATCTGCGTTAGAGGCATGTCAGACGGCCCTACGTTCAATGTGATCGTCTCATAGGAGTTAAGAGTGAAGTTTCCTCCTCCGGTCGATCCGCCGACCTCCGCCGCCTCCTCGTCGACCGGCCCAACGTTGATTGTCTCGTCGCGCCCGACGGTTTCGGTCACATCTGCGCCAACTCGAATGTTTTGGTTGTTGTAAGCGCGAAAATAGAGGTCCTTGCGGGCCCGAACATAGAATTGTTCGCTTCCCTTCGCGTCGTCGAACCACCAGGCGTTCGCGTTGTGGATCGTCGAACCTCCATCCGTCGATGACTTTCCGAGCAATCCACTGACGGTCTTCCTCCCCGGCAGGGTGAGCGCTATTAAGTTTCCGGGGTTCTCGGACGTGCCATTGTAGACCGAACCGACAACTATCGGCCGATCGGGATCGCCGTTCTCATATTCCACCATCACTTCGTCGCCGACTCGCGGAACAAACAGCGCGCCCCGATGGAGACCCGCCCAGACCTGGCCGACGCGAACGCGCCTTGAGGGCGTCCTGTCAGGCCCATTGGTTCCAGTGCCGTCGTCCCAATAGAACTGCACCAGGACGCGCCCATATTTGTCGACGTCGATCTCCTGATTCTCCTTGCTGATGACCTTCGCCGGCTGCGAGCCGATAATTGTCGGCTTAGGCGTCCGGAGCGGCATCCGATACGGGATCGCGAAGCGGGAGAGCTCGTAGCTCCCCGTGTAGGATCCGTCGGGGCTGCCTCGGCCCTGGCCCGTCGACGCGTAGGATTGGTCGCCATAAGAGTGATGGCAACGCAAAATAAGATAGTCGTCATCCTGGGGATCGCCGTCTTGCGATGTTCGCTTGATGGAGTATCCCGGGGTCAGCGACGGCGCGTATCCCCCTGCTGTGCATCGATCCTCGAATGGGCGCTCCGCTTCCTGCATCACTTTCGTCAGGCGATCCCCAAGGCTCTTGTCGTCATAGCCGCCGGGGTAGTCGTAAAGGTGGCTACGCTCGGGCGGAGTTGGATAGGCTTCGTGAGTGGAAAGGTCGGCGCTGGGCTTGTTGTAATTGTAGTCGTTGAGCTCGAAGACTCCCGCGATTACCCCCTGTTGCCGGCTCCAGTCGTTGAACGATTGGGTGTCGTCCGGGCCGGCAAAAGAGGGCGGCAAATAGAGGATCGAACTCGGCGCCGGCAGGGTTTCATGATTGACCGAGTCGGCGAGGACCAGGTGATGTTGACTGGGCGAGTCGCCGTCGCCTTTGTCGAACCTGAAATAGTAATAGATCCCATACTTCTCCATCATCCGGAAAGTGAAATCCAGCGATGTCTCTCGATACTGGACGGTGTATTCAAGCGTCGGGTAGTCCTCTTGCATGAGGTCGACGATCGGGCCAAAGCTATTGTTGCCGAGAGCTTCTTTAACAATCTCCTTGACGTTCATTTTGGCGAAGATCCGGCAATAAGACCTGAGGGACAAGAGCCAAGGCCAAGGCCTAAGCACCAGCTGATAAACTTGGAAGTTAAAGCGGGTCCCTGCCCACCTCGCCTTCGTCAGAATTCCACTGAAGTCGCGTCCCGCGTGATCGGTCGTTTCCAGATGGACGCTGCAGGTCTTTCCGAGCGCGGCTTTGAAATTGATGTTAGCGTCGGTGCTGACAGCTTCGATGTGGTATTCGAACAACTCGCCGATTGCCTCAGTCCCTTCGAACCGTGTGAGGCACAGCTTATCCTTGCCAAGCGGCGTTGCCAGCTTACCGATCCGCCCGTCCTGGGTTGGAGCGTCAGCCATTCTGCCCCTTATTTATCCCGCCGGTTGTTGCGATCGAGCGAACATCGCCGCCACCTGCCGACGTGACGACGGAAGCTATTGGCTGCGCCGCGATCGACCGATGTTGAAAATTTACCTCGCCCGCTCAATACATACATTTTTTGCCCGTTTCGGCTAGTTGCGCTACGCCGCCCGCTTCTCAGCGTCGCCGCAAGAGCCTTGTCGGCTCGGCTCGCGCTTCGCAAACAGCGGCGGCAATCGATTTATCCCGTTAGGCGGACCCAGAATGTGAGCTACATCACAGCGTGTTTGCATACGCTGAAATAGCGTTTAACTTATACTTGTGGCATGCACAGACCCGGTTGGCGGCGCCTGCGGAAGGTGAAGCAAGGGTGGGGAGAATGGCTAGATTCTTCTGCGTCTGGGTGCGATTTTCAATCCTGGGCAGCATGGCCGCTTTAGCGGCGATCGCTGTCGGCTTCGTCGCTTCTGTTTCGTTGGCGGCGGTATCTCCGAGTGAAAAACGCGTCGCGCTTGTAATTGGGAATGGAGCCTATCAGAATGCCATTCGTCTCGACAATGCGGTCTTCGACGCAAGAGCCGTCGCCGAGGCTTTCCGTAAGCTTGGGTTTCAGGTCGTGGATGGCTACGACCTCGACATTGATCAAATGAGAGCAAAAGTTTCCGAGTTCTCCGCCGCTTTGTCCGACTCCAGGTCCGCGGTAATTTACTATGCCGGCCATGGCATTTCTGTGGATGAGGAGAACTACCTCATTCCAACCGATATCGTGCTGAAGAGTCCGACCGACCTCGATTTGAACGCGATCAGCGTGTCGCTGCTGCTCAAGCAAATGAAGCGCGACGACCGCGTCAACATCGTCATACTCGACGCCTGCCGCGACAATCCGTTCGCTGCGGAGCTGGCGAAGCACAAGACGCGAGCGCTCGTCGTCGAGCGCGGACTGAGCCGTATCGACGGCGATTTGGCGCGCGGGACATTGATCGCGTTCGCCAGCGACCCGAAGAGCACCGCGCTTGACGGTCCGGCCGGTCAGCACAGCCCGTTTACAGAGGCGTTCCTCGACCATGTGTCCGACCAGGGAGTGACGATCGACACGGTCATGAGCCGGGTTCGGAACGAGGTTTGGGAGAAGACTCGACACAACCAATTGCCATGGGTCAACACCTCCCTGATCGGCGAATATGAACTCAACCCGCAGGCGCCGAAGGCGGCCGACAAGAGTGCGGAGTCCTTGGCGCCTGGCGGAGCTCTAGGGGGCGCAGGGCAGACGCAGGAAAACCTCTTGTGGGAATCCGCGCAGCATTCGAACTTGTCCGCTGACTATCAGGCTTACCTCGACGCTTTTCCCGGCGGCGTGTTCGCCCAAATGGCCAAGAATCGAATCGCGAGCATGCAGGCCGCGCGAGCCTCCCCACCCGCGTCGCAAACCCTCGCGGTCGCGGAGCCACCCGGTCCCAAAGAGGACGAGAGGGAAAATGACGTTGGGACCGTGGAAACGGAAAGCGCATTGAACCTGGGCCCGGCCGGGCAGAAGGAAGTTCAGCAGCGTCTTGCCGTGCTTGAACTCTACAAAGGACCCGGAACTGGAGCTCTGGATCAGGAGACACGGTCTGCGCTCGCGGAATGGCAGAAAAAGCGAAGCTTCGCCCCGACGTCATTTCTCAACTCTGCGCAGTTTGCGGCGCTGAAGGCAGACAGCGAGATCGAGTATCAGAAGTTCCTTGCCGCACAGCCACAAGCGCAGCCGGCTGCACAAGAGGCACCGCGTCGTACGGCGGTCAAACCATCGCCAAAGCCCGCCGCCGTGACGCGAGGGGCGAAGCACTCAGCGCCGGCAGCGCCCGTTCGACGGACAGTGAAGCGAGCGAACCCGAATCGGACTCTAACCGCGGACAAGGCTGCACCACCTCCGCCGTCCTCAGATCAAGGCGGCAGTCCGGCGTGGAGGAGGAGGGCGGGATTGCCCGAGCTCCCAACGGACCCGGGTTTAGGCGGGCGGCCACCCGGATTTTGGACGGGTTCCGCAGGGGGGCTTCTTTTCCGACACCAATAAGCTAAGGCGCTCATGGAAGTGGCTCGCGCGCGGAGAGATCGGATGGGCGCTCGCGGCTATGCATTCACCATGGGGGCGCCGATCAGGCGCATCTAGCCACCCATGCTCCAACATCGCGGTTGGACCCTCTGCGAGGCGCCGACCGTTTCGCCTCGTTCCCGGAGGTTCATCAGCCCTAATTCGCCGTGAGATGGCCCTGCGACAATTGTAAGCATGACGCAGGCCAACCGCCAAAGACATCACTGATAGGGCGTCTGGCGGAGGCTTGCGAGGTCCCCAAACTGGCGAGGACGTCCAGCCCATTGTGCGACGACCGCGAGGCGTTTGACCCCTCCGCTCTGGAAGGCGCGCAGGAAGGCGTCGTAGTTCTTGAATGATACGCAACCGTTAGAATCGCCGTTCGGACCCAACATGTAAGGATGCGCGAGCAACCCAACGCGATTAAAGGTGAACCCTCCACCAATCGGCGTTAGACGCAACGCCTGAACCCCATGAAAGAGCGATTCGCGGAGCGTGAGTTGATAGATCCCCGGCGGTGTTGCGCCGTGATCGCGCTCATCCACGAACCGGGGGTCGTCTATCCTGTCGCCGAGGCCCGAATGGGCTTCAAGACGCATGCCATCCGGCAGATAAACCGTGTGCGCTGAGATATCATAGACTGCCGTCGTTTGGTCGTAGCTGGTTGTGGGGCTAGCGGGCGGCGCAAATTCGGGGGGCCGAGAAGGTGGCAATGGCGCGAGAACGACCGGCGGAGTTGCTTCACCGGGCAATGGCTGAGGCCCGACAAGTGTGGTCGAGTCGGACGCCGGCCCAGCTTCGGGATTGACCCCTGGAGGAACGCCGATTTGGATCGGCGGCAGTTCCAACCTTCCAAGGCGCTCCTCGGCATTGATCGTCTGATCGGAGGAATTCGAGGTCGCAGCCGTCAGAGGAGGAAGCGCAGCCTTAAGCGCCGGCAAGGCAGCAGCAGTTTTCGGCGGCACCGGGGCCGGACGGAGAATGAGGGTTGCGAGAAGCACAACCGAAGTGAGAGCGGCGACTCCGAGACTGATCACGGAAACGATCAGAACCGCAAGGGAACTGCCCGCTCGCCCGATGACTCGCTTTGACTCTGCTGCGACCGGATCCGTCGCGAAGGTATCTAGACGACGCTCATCCGGCGGAGGCAAAGTTGCCCGCCATGTGGGGTAGGGTTTTTGCCCGGCGAACAGGGTGACCTCGCGTTTCCTCTGCTTCGCAACCTGCTTGGGCCGTACCTACTTCGCGGATAGGCAAAAAGCAGTGGCCTATCCGTAGAATACTGATGTCTGTCCCCAAGGATCAATACTCTGGAGCCTTAAATCCGGCTGTGATGTGGATCACAGTGTTGCCGGAAACTGCGAAGGCCTCGCCACCCACGATCTTCCCTTGACGCAGCGTGCGAAGACGGTCTCGAACAGCTTGCGCAGGAGATCGTTCTCGCGAAACCGGCCGTGGCGGTTCCTGCAAAACGTTGAATGATCGGGACGTCGCCGTCGAGCCCCAAACGGCAGAACCCGCGATAGGTCAGATTGGGATGGACCTCGTCGGCACAGCCGGCGCCCAGAGCGAATCCCAGAGCAATAGCCGACGATCGGCATCCGCATCATCAGCTCGGGATCGATCGAGGCCGTCCGACCACAAGGCGCCGGAGGCGTTCCTTCGCCTTGAAGGGATGCTGCCTCGACGCCGAGGGCAAGGTTCTCAAGCGCGAGCTGGGGGAAATCCTCGTTGCGCGAGGCGCGCCGTCCGTGCGACGGGGCCCTTACGGGAAATCCGGTTTCGTCACGCCGTCGTCGCGAATCCATGGATGCTGGCCGCGCTCTTGATGTTCGGGCCCGCGCCGCCGGCTCCGCGCCGGCCGATGCTTCGCTCGCCGGCCATTCTTCTCTCCAGCGCGTGATAGAGGTGGGCTCGGAGCTCGGGCAGACGGCCGGTTCGCCTACATTGCCTACGGCGGCCTCGACAAACTCGCCTCCGGCTGCTGGTCGCGAACGGGGGCATGGTCACGCTCCAGCTCGACAAACCGCTGGTTTCTCGCATCGCGGAAACACCGCAAGCCGTCGATCACATCCATGCTCCGGTCCGTAGCTCCCGGCAACAGGGCCGCCCGCGTCGCACGTCAGCGCGCCGCCGTCGAACGCGGCGATCGCAGGCCGAGGGCGTTCGCCTGCTTCGAGGACGACTTCGAGGCGTGCATCGCCCACCTGCGGTTGCCGGTCACCCATCGTCGCTTCATTCGGACGACGAACCTGCTCGAGCGGCTGTTCGTCGAGGAGCGCCGACGGCTGAAGATTATTCCCGACGGCTTCGGCGAGAAGCCGGTGCTCAAGCTCATGTTCGGCGCGCTGATCCGCGCCGGCCGCTGGCGCGGCCTGCGCTTCATCGAATTCGAGCTGCGCCAGATCGCCGCCGTCAGAAAGGAACTCGAACCGGAATACGAGGCTTCGATCACGCCGCCGGCAAGATCATCCCGGGCCGGCCTTTGGGCGCGCGCGGGCAGGCCGTCGAGTCGCCCTCGGCCTCACCATCCCGCTGGCGCATAGCCATCACGGATCGTGCTGGAGCAGTAGATGACGCGAGCGCGCGAAACCGATCGACGCCGAATTGGAAACCATGAGAAATCAAAGCCCAGAGTTTTACTGAAATTGCTGCCCCCGAACGCGCAGAAAAGACTGGCTTTCCCTTCGAACGAGAGCGTGAGTGTGTATGCCCGAAGCGGATTGAACTTCGCGGACGACCCAGAGCCCCGGGCGATCGCCTGATCCGGGGCTCGCCTCAGTGAGGGGCCTGGATTGGCTGGGCCTCATCACAGTGAAGGGTCGATTCCCATGTCCATCAAGCTTTCTGACATGCAACTCGTTATGTTGAGCGCCGCCGCACAACGGGGCGATCGCTGCCTGACGCTACCCGAAAAACTGAAAGGCGGCGCGGCGCATAAGGTCGCGACGAAGCTGATTGCGGCTGGCCTGGTCAAGGAGGTCAAGGCCAAGGCCGGAATGCCGGTCTGGCGGCGCGACGAGCAAG
>Ga0134126_10003679_pt1 | contig 19197 bp, 15 predicted proteins | sample KB31752_FD_96881 | JGI IMG/M metagenome (GOLD analysis project Ga0134126, IMG submission 96881) | Terrestrial soil microbial communities with excess Nitrogen fertilizer from Kellogg Biological Station, Michigan, USA - KB3-175-2 | ecosystem: Environmental > Terrestrial > Soil > Unclassified ...
CATCCCAGCGTCTTTCTGGCGCTGTACCTGCCCTTCGGCATCGCCAACGGCTACGTGATCGTCACGCTCGCCTATCTGCTGCCGCTACGGGGTCTGAGCATCTCGCAGGTCGCAGGCATCATCGCCCTGTTCTATCTGCCGCAGACCTGGAAGGTGCTGTGGGCGCCGATCGTCGACACGACGCTGAGTATCCGCCTGTGGTATTTGCTCGGCACCGTCACGACCGGTGCGCTGATTGTGGCGATGGCGCTGGTTCCCGCACGCGCCTCGCAGCTCTGGCTGCTGTATGGGCTGGTGTTTGTCACCAGCCTTGCGCTGAGCATCGTGGGGATGGCGACGGAAAATCTCATGGCGCACAGCACCTCCGCCCAGCAGAAGGGCCGCGCCGGGGGCTGGTGTCAGGCCGGCGGACTCGGCGGGCAGGGCCTGGGCGGCGGCGCCGGCCTGTGGCTCTCCCAGCACGTCAGCGTCTGGAGCGGCGGTGCGGTGCTTGCCCTCGTGTGCCTGCTCTGCTGTGCCGTTCTGTGGGCCGTGCCGGCCGAGCACGAGCTGGCACGGCAGGAGCAGTCGCAGTCGCTGGGCTTGGGCGCGCGGCTCGCCGACGCAGCACGCGATGTGTGGTCCGTCGCGCGCTCACGCGCGGGCTTTTTGGCAGGGCTGCTGTTGTTCATGCCACTGGGCACGGGCGCCGCATCCAATCTCTGGTCGGCGATTGCCGGGGACTGGCATGCCAACGCGGACACCGTGGCACTGGTCAACGGCCTGCTCAGCGGCCTGATCACGGCGGGCGGCTGCCTGGTTGGCGGCTATCTGTTCGACCTGATGAATCGCAAGGCGGGTTACCTGCTCTCCGGCTGGGCGCTGGCTGCCTGCGCGGTGGCGATGGGACTGACGCCACGCACGCCAACGACCTTCGTGATCTTCGTGAGTCTCTATGGCTTCTTCACCGGCTGGGTCTATGCAGCCTTCACCGCCCTGGCGCTCGAGACCATCGGCACGGGAGCGGCAGCGACCAAGTACAATGTCCTGGCCTGTCTCGCCAACATTCCTCTCACGTATATGACGCTCGTCGACGGGGCCACCCACACTCACTTCGGACCTGCCGCCATGCTGTTCATCGAGGCGGGGATCGCCGTGCTGGCGTCGCTGTTCTTCGGCTCCGTGGCCATGGCGAGCCGCCGCCGACCGGCGGGCACGACACTGCACGCGGGCGGCGCGGGCGGTGTGCCCTGATGGCCGCCTCCCCTGAGTCGACAGCGTGTATGCAGTTGACGCTGCGCGGGCGAGCCCTGCGCGTCGACCCGGCCGGGCATGCGGACTTCTGGAACGACGTCGCCCAGGGTCGCTGGGAGCCGTCCACATTCGACATCTTCGAGCGCTTCCTGAGTCCCGAACATACCTATCTGGATATCGGCTGCTGGATCGGTCCCACGTTGCTCTATGGCTGCCAGATCGCGCGCGGCGCCTACGGCCTGGAGCCCGATCCGCTCGCCTACCGGGAGCTCGAGCGCAACATCGAGCTGAACCGCCCGCTCAGCGACAACGTGCAGCTTGCGAACCTCTGCATCGCGACGCGCTCGGGCGAAGTGGGCTTCGGCAGCCGCGGCGAAGGAGGCGACTCCACCTCGAGCCTGCTGTTCGCCAGGAAGAAAACCCATTGGACCGTGAAGGCGCTGACGTTCACGGACTTTCTCGCGCAGTACGCCATCCGTGACGTCAACTTCATCAAGATGGATATCGAGGGCGGTGAATACGCGATCATTCCAACCATGGCGCAGTGGTTGCGCGCGCACCGCCCCACGCTGCACCTGTCATTGCATCCCTGCTATCTGAAGCTCAAGCCCCTGGGTCCGCTGGGTCGCCTCATCCGGCGGCTCATGGCGACGCGTCGCCTGCTGAGCACGCTGAGCTTTTATCGACACATCTACGATCATCACGGCCAGCCGCTCAACGCGCGGCAGGTGCTGTGGGCCTGCCGTGCGAAGATCAGCCTGGACATCGTGCTGACGGATCTGCCCTGGCCGGCCGGCCCAGCTGCGCCACGTGCGCGGCCGTGATCTGCCGGCACGCTCTCCACAGCACGCCGTGACGCGGCGCTCCGGCGAGATTCGCATCGGCATCTCGGGCTGGCACTATGCGCCGTGGCGCGGCGTCTTCTATCCTGAAGGACTGCCGGCGCACGCACAGCTCGCCTTCGCGGCCGAGCGCTTCCGCTCGATCGAAGTCAACGGCACCTTCTATCGACTGCAACGTCCCGAAGACTTCGAGCGTTGGGACTCGCAGACGCCGGCGAACTTCGTCTTCGCGCTCAAGGGTCCGCGCTACATCACGCACATGTTGAAGATGCGTCGGCTTACGGCGCCGCTCGCCAACTTCCTGGCATCGGGGCCGCTGCGCCTGGGCGCCAAGCTTGGGCCTCTGCTGTGGCAATTTCCCCCGGCGCTGCGTTTCGATGCGGCTCGCTTTCGCGCTTTTCTCGAGCGTCTGCCGCACGATACAAAGGCGGCCCTGGCCCTGGCGCGCCGGCACGATGCACGCGTGAGTCGCCGCAGCTGGCTGCACTGCGAGGTATCGCAGCAGCTGCGTCATGCGGTGGAGATCCGTCACGAGAGCTTTCGTGACATGGCCTTCATCGATCTGCTGCGCGAACACAACGTCGCCCTGGTCTGTGCCGATACGGTCGAGTGGCCGCTGCTCATGGATCTGACGGCGGACTTCGTCTACTGCCGCCTGCACGGCTCGCGCCAGCTTTATAGCAGTGGCTACGGGCCCGCGGCGCTTGCCACCTGGGCGCGACGGGTGCGGGCCTGGGCGGCCGGTCGCGAAGCTCCCGCTGCGCAACGCGCCGGCGGCCCGACGCCCCCGCGCTCGGGGGGCCGGGACGTGTACCTCTACTTCGACAATGACGCGAAGGTGCGCGCGCCCGCCGATGCCGCGGCGCTGATCCGCGCCCTCAACGGCGCTCGCAGGCGCTAATGTGCAGCCCCGGGCGTGGGACGCAGCACTCCCGTCGCGGTGCCCTGCGGCGCGCCCCGCCAGCCGGCATCGTTGCCGACGTAACGCTCGAATTCTTCGCGGAAGCGCTGCGTGAGCTGCATCTGGCGGGCCTCGGGCATCTTTTGCTTGAGCTCGAGGAAGCGGCTGCTCTCCTCCTCGTACATGTGATGCAGCACGGCACCGCGCAGGTGCTCGAGCTTTTCGGCGAACTCCTGGCTCATTGGATCCAGGTACTCGAGCTCGCCCGCCTGCGTCTTCGCGGCAGCCTGCTCGGTGTATCCCATGCCGGCACTGCCCTTCTCCCCGCACCAGGCCAGTGCCGGATAGATCACTGACTCCTCCGCGTTGGAATGCCCGGTGAGTATCAGGGCCAGCTCCTTCAACGTCGTGCGAGCGCCGGCGACATCATGAGCCGACTTGACCGCATCGAAGGCGGTTTCGATCTGCTGGTGATGCTGCAGGATCATCGCCAGCCAATCATTGCTGCCGGCAGCGGCGCGCGCCTTATCGCGCGCCTCGCGACGTTTTTCATCGCTTTCCAGCGGGGTTACGGCGGCGACGACTTTATCGAGCATACCCATGGGAGCCTCCTCGCACGAAATTGAAACGTGTGCATGAGGCTGCCATGCCGCCGGCAAAGGGGCCATCGGTGCTGCCGACAATCGGTATGCGGATTCTCCCGGCGCGACCCGCGCAGCGGTCCGACACAGCGCCAGCGGTTCAGCAGTCGTCGGGATGGCTAAGGCGCGAACTGCCAAAGATCGTTCAGCGTTCCTGCGCTCTGGGTGCTGGCGAGCCCCTGCCCGCCAAACAGCCAGAAGTTGCCGCTGGCATCCATCCAGGCCACTGCCGCAGCGCGGGCGCCGGGCGCATTGCCGAGCGCACCCATGCCCTGGCTACCGTAGGTGCCGACGTTGGCATTGGTTTGCGAGCCACCCATCCAAATCCATTTGGCTGCGGCGATGTCGTATTCCCACAGATCGCCCAGCGCGCCTTGCTTGCCGTTGCCGTCGTAGCCTGTGCCACCGAAGAGCCACAGATCGCCACCGGCGTCGACACTCACGCTGGCGGCGTAACGTGCCCCCGGCAGCAAGCTTCCACTGGTGGTGCTCTTGGTGCCGTAGTCACCGGCACCATTTACGGTGTTCCAACCACCCTGCCAGGTCCACTGCAGGGAGGCGGGCGAGAAGGACCACAGATCATTGAGCAGCCCGTTGCCACCCACGGCACCGTAGCCCTGCCCGCCGAACAGCCAGAGGTTGCCGGCGCTGTCGACGAAGGCACTCGCCTGGGTGCGGCTGCCGGGCACATTGCTCGAGTCCGCCGTGCCCTTGGTACCGTAAACACCATTGGCGGCCGGTGTCTGCGAGCCTGACACCGGCATCGACGTCCAGGCACCTGAGGTGTATTCCCACAGATCGTTGGTTGCGCCAAGCGCGCCACTGGCCGCCGTGCCGCTGCCGCCGAAGAGCCAGAAGTGGCCCTGCGCATCGCACCAGCCCACCGCACCGCTGCGCGGCCCAGGCCCCCCGCTGGGATCCATCGCACCGAGCGCATATGCCGAGGACTCCCCGGCAACCCAGACCCATTCGCCATCGGCCGTGTCGTACTTCCACAGATCATCGAGCAGGCCGCTCGTGCCCACGGCGTCGTAGCCCTGCCCACCGAACAGCCAGAGGTTGCCGCTACTGTCTACCCAGGCTGTCGCGCCGTGGCGTGCACCCGGTACATTGCCGGAGGCTTCAGTGCCCATCGTGCCGTATACACCCGCGGCGTTCGCACTGCTGGCACCGCCGACCCAGGTCCAATTGGTGCTGGTCGGATCGTATTGCCACAGATCATTCAGCGAGCCGCTCGCAGTGGCGCCACCGAACAGCCACAGTCGACCGCTGCCGTCTCGCCAGCTCACCGCGCCCGAGCGCGCCGGCGGCGAATTGCTCGGGTTGGCGATGCCCAACGAGCCGTACATGCCGGCACTGCCGGTAACATTGGCTCCATTGAGCCACGTCCACTGGCCACAGCTGACGACCACATTGGTGAGCGCCGCCGCAGGCATCGAGCCGGTGCCGTTGGCGACCTGACAGGAAAGCCCCGTCGGGGCCGTCTGTACCGTGATGGTGTAGGCGGTGCCCATCGGTTGCTTCGTGGGCATCAGGAAGGTGCTCGCTCCCAACGGCACCGCAAACGTGTCGGCGCCATTCGCCAGCACGATGCCGCTCGCATTGGCGCCCATGATCGTGCCGCCGATGCTGTAGGTATTGATGCTGCAGTCCACCTGCACGCTCGTGACGCTGGCCTGGGCAATCGTGTCCGACTCATTTCGGGCCACGCAGGACTGTCCCAATGGTTGCGTCTTCACGCTCACCGTGTACTTGGCGCCAGACGCCAGCAGGGTCGGCAGCGTAAAGCTTGTCGCACCCGCGGCCACGCTGACGGTGCTGCTGCCGTTGGCCAGCACCAGCCCGCTCTGCGAAAGTCCCGTGACGCTGCCGCCGACGCTGTACTGCGCGGTGCCACTACCGCTGGTGTTGCCACTACCCTGGGTGCTAGTGCTGCTGGAGCTGCTCGCGCCATGGTTGCCAATGCTGAGGTTACAACCTGCGAGCGACAGGCCTGCCAGGCAGCAGCCCAGCAGCGCAGCGAAAGGTGGTCGGCAAATCATTGAATGTCCGGCAGCATCTGGCCGATTCGGCTGCGATGTCCCCGATGCGGGGCTGCCCCTCCGGCGCGATCCTATCGGGGGGATGAGGGTTGCACCGGACTTGCGTCACAAGAGTCCGGGCGGTGCCGAAAAGGGCACCGCGGCATTTACCATATGTTATTGCTGACACTGTGATGCACGTCCGTATGGGCGGCCATTTCGCCTGACTAGAATTTCCGCCGGTGGAACCAACGTACTCCCGGTCGGTCCAGCCACGCAATCTTTGTCCATGGGCCAGGCAATGAAATTTCGCCTACGAGCATTCGGCTTACATGTCTTGGCCAGCGCGAGCGTGCTGACGCTGGTGCTCGGCAGCCTGTATTTGGGCTGGTACCACTGGCCGGGCTGGTATCTCGCCGACGCCCGCAGCGTCGTGCTCATGTTGATTGGGATCGATCTGACCCTCGGCCCTCTGCTCACACTGGTCGTCGCCCGATCCACCAAGCCGCGCGCCGAACTGGTGCGCGACATCGGCATCATCGCAAGCGTGCAGTTGTGCGCTCTGGTATACGGCGCAGGTGCGCTCTGGAGTGGACGGCCGCTCTATTACGCGTTCTCGGAAAACGTGCTGCAGCTCGTGCAGGCCTCGGATTTCAGTGCGCAGCAACTCGATAGGGCGCGCCACCAGCACGCCGCGCTGCGGCCCCATTGGTATAGCCTGCCGCGCTGGATCTGGGCGCCGCTGCCTGCAAATCCGGACGAAGCCCAAAAAATCGTCATGTCCGCGGTCGACGGCGGCGACGATGTCATCGACATGCCGGGCTATTTCAAGCAGTGGTCGGCCGGCGAACCGGCATTGCGCAAGCAATTGAAGCCGGTGGCCAAGGTCGCATATTTTTCGGGCGGCCAGAAGGAGGCGCTTGGCGAGCGCATGCGAGCCCTGGGGCTCGATCCGAATCAGGCCAATGCCATCCCACTCACCGGTCGGGGCCCGCCGCTGCTGGTGGTGTTTGATCCGGCCAGCCTGCAGATGCGCCGCATCCTGACTGCACCCGCCTCCCATTGGGTGTCATCACAGCGCTCCAGCGTCCGGAGAGTGCTGCAATCGCTGCTACCACACAAGCCGGCAGCGACCGCCGCCCTGAAGCACTAGCCGCGTCAAACGCTGCGCTCATCGGACTCAGGCGCATGTCCGGTGGCGAGAAACTCCAATTCCGCCTCTGTCGGAGAGGGCACTGCATTCAGCCAGCGGGCGCGGTGGAGCAGGGCTCGAGAAACCCACACCTCTGATCCCTGTTCCAGGCCGGGCAACGGAGCAATGTTACGCACCAGGGCGTCCACGCCGTGCGCTCTGAGAAAGTTGGCCAGCACTTCGGCCGCCAGATGATCGGTGCACACCTGCAGGACAACGAGGTCCTCATCGTCTCTGCGCATGTTCATGACGGCAGTATATCCCCGCAGCCATCCGCCGCCACGTTATGCCCACCCACCAGCGTTGGCCTGCGTCGCGCCAGCTTTTGTAAATGCCGCACCCGTAGCTGAGCGGCGCCTGTGACGCGCGTCACATTCTGCACCCCCAAAAGCGCCTTGCAAGCGGCCCAGCCAGCTTGGCGCAAGCTCGGGTTGATAGGGTGGAACCTAACGAACATGACTGTTTTCACCCAACACTGAACGTGGGCGCGTGGAGCACCCGAGGCATATCGCGATGTTGATTCAGAAAGGTGGCTTGCGCCGCACGACGATCTTCGCGGTCGGACTGATTGCGGTGCTGGGGCTGAGCACCAGCAAATCGTTCAGTACCTCTCCGGCCCCGTCAATCCTGATCTCGCAGACGCCGCTGACGGTGGCCATTCCCGCGCATCCGCAGATCGTCTTTGCATTGGGCAATTCCCAGTCCATGGACGGCGACCTGAGCGGCGCGATCATGACCGGCTCCGGCTCGCTCGGCGGCACGCTCGCCACGGGCCTCGCGGCCTCCAGCTCGCCGGCCAACTACTCCGTACCGATGGGTTTTACCCCGCCCGCCAATCCGGGCTCCGGGGGCCTGGCGCCCTATACGGTTCCCGTGGCTGGCACGCTCATCGACAATTCCGCCAGCCGTCTCAACGTCGCCAAGGCCGGCATCGGCGCGATCCTGAACTCCTACATGGAGTATGCCGATTTCGCACTGATGGATTATCAGACTGCCGACCTGGGTGAATATACGACCTGGGCCTATTACATGAGCCAGGACGCAACCGGCTTTACGTTTACGTCCACGGCGGGCACCGGCACGGTCGCCAATCCCTGCTATGGCGCCGATGTCGCGCAGATGGACGCCTACTCGCAGTCCTGCGCTGCGTTGCTGACCAATTACGGCGCCGCCTCCGGGATCATCACCGACCCCTATATGAATGTCGCGGCCACCAGCGACGATCCGTTGATCAATGACGTGGTGTATGCGCAGGCGAACTATCAGCCGCCGGTCTGCGCGGACGGCTTGCCGAGCTATCCCGACCCCTACACGACATTCAATCTGACTCCCGACTACAACAACGGCAACGTCATCGAATACTACGGCTCCCTGTGGGGCATGTCCGGCTACACCTATGCGTGCGCCCCGGGCATGCAGCCGACCAACGCCGGCTATGTGCCCTACTCCGGCCAGATCATGTATGCCATGCGCGGCTTCGGCTATGACGCCCTCTCGCAGTCTGCCGCCGCCGGCAATCTGATCGTCCCGATGCAATCGTCGGGTAATACGCCCACGCTGGCGACCGTGCAGGCCGCCCTCGCTGCCTTCACGCCCTATCTGCAGCCCGAGACGGCCGATCCCTCCACGACCGAGGTCAAAGCCGTGGCCGAGCAGTCGCCGATTGCCGGCATCGTGGAGGGCGCTGCACAGTATTTGTCGAGCGGCAACCCACCCTCGAGCAATGCGTGTGCACCGGCGCAATACATCGTGCTGGTCACGGACGGCCTGCCGACCAAGGCCCTGGACGGCACCGTCTGGCCGCCGCTCGGCACGGCCGCCGCCACGGGCTACGGCGTGACTGCTGGCGCACCGGATGGCAATGGCGTGTTCACCACCAACGATAGGGCCGTTTCCGACACGATCAACCAGATCATTGCTGCCCGAGGTGCCGGCATCAAGACCTACGTGATCGGCCTCGGCGCGGGCGTCAATCCGGCCAACAATCCCTATGCCGCCAACACCCTCAAGTACATGGCCTACGAGGGTGGCACGGGCAACTACTTTGCCGCGAGCTCGCCCAGCGACCTGAGCAACGACATGCAGGTGATCCTGGCGAACATTCTGGCCGCCACGCGCTCGAGCGCATCGACCACGATCAACACGACCGCCCTCAGCAGCACCTCCATGGCCTACCAGCCGAGCTTTGACACCTCGGACGTCAACCAGGACTGGACCGGCGAAATCAAGGCCTATGCGATCAACCCCGGCAGTGGCGCGATTGCGAGCACGCCCTCCTGGAGCGCCCAGGCGCTGCTGGATGCAAAAGCATCCGGCACGGGTTGGAGCCACCGCATCATTGCGACCTGGGACCCTACCGCCGGGCATGGAATCCCGTTTGAGTGGAGCTCCAACCCTTCGGTCGGCATCGCGGTCAATACCCAGCTCGGCATGGACCTTGAAACCAATACGGCCGATCCCAGCGGTGAGGACGCACTGGATTATCTGCGCGGTGACGCTGATCTGTCGGTGTCCAACGGCGGCGTGTACCGCAATCGGACACACATTCTCGGCGACATCGTCGACAGTTCCCCGGTCTACGTCGGCGCCGCGATCGGTCCCTATCAGAGCGCCAGCTACTATTCGTTCGAGGTCGCGCATGACAATCGCGCACCGGTTCTGTACGCGGGCGCCAATGACGGCATGCTGCATGCCTTTGATGCCACGACCGGCAATGAGCTGTTCGCCTACGTTCCCAATGGCGTGTTCGGCAATCTCATCAATCTGACCAATCCGTATTACAACGAGCAGCATCAGTTCTTTGACGATGCCTCCCCAACCGTTGCGGACGTGCAGTTCAGCGCCGGGGATTGGCACACGCTGCTGGTGAGTGGCGAACACGCCGGTGGCAGCACGATCTTCGCGCTCGACGTGAGCGACCCGGAAAACATCCACTCCGAAACGGACCTTGCGAACAACGTGAAGTGGGAATTCAGTGATCCGGCCCACATGGGGTTGACCTTCAGCAACCCTGTGATCGCACAGACCGCCTACGGCGCCGGCACCAATCGGCTCGGCTTCACGGTCTTCTTCGGCAACGGCTACAACAGCCCGACCGAGAGGCCATACCTCTACGCGGTGGACCCGGAGACGGGCACCCCCCTGACCGGTACGCCCATCGATCTGTGTGCCAAAGTGCCCACCGCCTGTGACAGCTCGATGCCGAACGGCCTGTCCAACGTGAATGTCGTCAGCTCCATGGGCGGCGTCGGTACGCCGGCCACCACGGTGTACGCCGGCGACCTGCAGGGCAATCTCTGGCGGGTCGACATCCACGATGCGAACCCCGACAACTGGACCGTGACGCTGCTGTTCAAGGCAACGGACCCGTCCGGCAATCCTCAGCCCATCACCACCACGCCGGCCGTCTCGCTCAACCCGGACTTTCCGCGGCTGACGGGCACCATGGTGTACGTGGGGACTGGGCAGTTGCTTGGATCGACGGATCTGAATTCCACGCAGATCCAGACCATGTACGGCGTGTACGACTCCGGCACCAATGCCACTTCGCTGACGCGCGCCGATCTGCTGCATCAAACTCTGACCGAGTCGTCGACCGATGTCCCCGGCTATACCCTGCGCTTCGTTTCCGGAGGTCCGGTCTCACTGCCGACGCAGAACGGCTGGTATGTGGACTTCAATGTGCAGTCCTCCGGCACTCAGACCGACGTCGGCGAACGCATCGTGAGCGATCCACGGATCATCGGCGGCGCGGTGACTGTCATCAGCGTAAAGCCGATACCGTACAGCAGCACCACCTCCACCATCGCGCCGGGTAATCTGTCGCATGCCAATCTGGCCAGAGCCGCGCAGCCTTCGACACCGCGGTTGGGCCATCAGCCTACGCGCCTGGCGTCACTGGACTCGGTCGGCTATGTGACACGCGGACCGCCGATCCTGACCGCCGCGCAATTGGACAGTGCCCGAGCGCAATTCGCCAGCGACGGCGTCTACCACCCTGGGCATTCAACTACACGCCTGCAGTCCATCGGCTTCGGAACCAATCCGCCCCCCACACTCAATTCCATCACCGTCAACCCTCCCAACCCGAGCGTCACGGAGGGGCTGACCGTGGAGTTCACCGCGACCGGCCACTACAGCGACGGGTCGACGCGTGATCTGACCACGCAGGTCGGCTGGGCCTCGTCCGTCACGTCGGTCGCGACGATCGATTCAAGCGGTCTGGCAAGCTCGTCGACCACGACGAGTGGTTCGACGCAGATCACGGCCACACTGGGTGGAATTTCGGGATATACGACACTGACCGTCACCGCGCCGCAGCCGCCCCCTCCTCCGCCCACGCTGCAGTCGATTACGGTCCAGCCGAACAACCCCACGATCGAGGTCGGACAGACCCAGCAGTTCACGGCGATCGGCTACTACAGCAACGGCACGAGCATGACCATCACGAACCAAGTGACCTGGTCATCCTCCGACACCGGGATTGGAAGCATCAGCGCAGGGGGCCTTGCAACCGGCGTAGCAGTTGGAAGCACGACGATCACCGCCACGCTGACCGGTATTTCCGGCGATACCACGCTGACGGTGACGCCCTATGTAGCCCCGGTGCCGCCGACGCTGAATTCGCTCGTCGTCACGCCTGCCACTGCCAGCATATATATAGGCAATAGCCAGCAGTTCACCGCCACGGCCTATTTTAGCGACGGCACAACGCAAGACGTCACCTCATCGGCCAGCTGGACGTCTTCCAACAACGGCGTCGCCACCATCTCCGGCGGTGGCCGGGCTACCGGACACATCGTTGGCAGCGTGACCATCACGGCGACGTACGAGGGAGCGCAAGGAACTGCGAATCTGAGCGTACTTACCCCCCCCACGCTGATGTCAATCGCGGTGACGCCGGCCAATGCCACCATCTATGTAGGCTCGACCCAGCAATACGTCGCGATCGGGACCTACAGCGACGCGTCGACACGCATCCTGACGACCAGTTCCGTCTGGTCATCGAACACCACGACAGTTGCTACCATTACGTCCGGCGGCGGACTGGCGACTGGCCTGGTCGCCGGCACCAGCATGATCACGGCAACCTATGGCACGGTCTCCGGCACCGCGACGCTGACGGTCCAGGATCGCCCCCCACCGGCAGTACTGCTGTCGATCTCAGTTGCGCCGCCCTATCCCACCATCGATGTCGGGCAAACCCAATCGTTCGTCGCGACGGGCCATTACAACGACGGAACGACGAAGCCCCTGACCACCCTGGCAAGCTGGTCTTCATCGAATACGTCGATCGCGACCATGTCATCCAACGTGGCGTCCGGTATTGCGCTCGGCACCTCGACGATTACGGCGACCTACGCCGGCGTCTCCGGTCAAGCCACGCTGGCAGTGATCGCCGTCCCGCCGCCACCACCACCGCCCGTCTGTCCGGGTGGCGATGTCTCCTACCTGATGGAGTTCAACTTCGCCGGCGGTGCCTTCTCGTCACCGGTGTTCAACTATAACGGCACCGATGCGCCGACCTCTGCCATCATCCCCGCGAATGGAATGCTGCTGGGCGGTGTCTATGCAGCCGGGCCGGTGTACAACAGCTACGGCGCAGGCAGCTACGGCAACGGTGGCAACATTGGCCTAGTTACCCTCGGCGACACACAGAAGTTCCGCTATTACCAGGGCGGCTTCCACCAGCAACGCTATTCCTGGAGGGAGATCCGCTGATCGGGTGACGACAACCACCTGGCTAGTGACTTCCGAGGATGCTATTTATTCAAGCTCCTGGCGCTGGAGGGCTGACCCGGCAGAGCCCGGTCAACCCTCCAGCGAGGAAGAAGTGAAGGGACCAGCCCGCAGACATCCCCAGAAGTGGTTAGCCGCAGCAGCGGGGAGAGCCCCTCAGGGCTTCAGGACTGAGCGTCGGGCCACAGCGCGATCTACGGCTTTGTCGAGCTCTATTACACACCCGCTTCTTCTAGATCCAGTGGCCTAGGGAGATCCTGACAGACAACCGCTACTGCCACCGCTGCGGAGGTGTTGCCTCACGTATGGCTGGGCCTCGAGGCACTGGAGCATCTCCGTCCAGTGAGGTGCGAAGTGACTGGGACGGGTGCCGCGAGGCTTGGGATCGAAGCGCCGATAGATCTTTGTCCCGATTACGCCCCCCGATCGCGTGCATCCCGACGCCAACCGTTAACGCGCCGTACTAGACCCTTGTACTGACACCGGGTTAAGCGATCCGGGAACTGCAAGCCAGTTCATCAAAGAGCTGCCGGCAGTTAATGTTCGGCTGAGGTCGCGGCATGCAAGGCGCGCAGGTAGCGAGCCTTGGCCTCGATATTGAAGGTTGGTCGCGCTTCGCCCACTCCAAAAGCTTCAGCGGATCGAATATCCGTCACAACCAAACTGCTGACGTAACCGCCGCGGTTCACTTCGTCGCAGTGGGCGACTAGATCATCTCCATGGCGCGGGACGCAGGCTCGTTCCAATCAGCGAAAGAGTCGGCCGCTCCAGGCATCGCGGCCAGCGAGATGGACTCGATTTGGTGTTCATACTCTGGGACGGTAGCCTGGCAGGGTTCGAAACGATCGTCGTCGCATTGCCTCAGGAAAAATGTTACTGGGCGAGCTCGTTGCCTCACCTAAAATGCTACCGGCGACGGTGCGTGTGACCATGGCGTCCTCAACAGAGGGTGCTATGGATACCAAGATGACGCGCGCGCCGCGCGTGCGCCGCTCGCCAATGCCATTCGTCGACGTTTTGGTCAGCAACCGGCGGGCAGAAGCGCCGGATTTTAGACGATTTTGTGGCTACTGCGGGCTATCACGAGAAGTCCGGGATCCGGGCGCTGAACAGCCTGCCGGCGACAAAGGAGCCTTCGAGACGTAACGATCGATCGATTGCTGCGGATGCGGCGCAACGCGACCCGCGTCAAGAAGCCGCGGCGTGTGGAAGCCGAGCCACGCAGAGGGATACCTTTGCGCACTTCTTGACTCACTTCGCCTTCCAGCAATTGCTGTGGGGGCGCAGTCTCGTCCACTCAGGATCTAGTTCGATCCGTGACTTCTCGAAACCACAAGTACATGTTGCGGGCAATGGATACGCACGAAGTCCGGTAGACGATAGATCAGCCTAATGCTGCGGCTCGAGCGTCGTCAAAATATGGTGGCCCAGCCCCGGCACAGGTCGTCGTGGGCTCCCGCGCTCCGGCGGCCTAGTTCGAGCCCCAGCATTTCGCGCTCGTATCGTTATTGCTACTGTCCTGCGCCAGTTGCTGGCCCGCCTGATTAACGCTGAACGTGGCGCAGGAGGTATCTTCGGCTTGTGCTCCCACGGCTGTGGCGGTCAGCACGAACGTCTGCGGCGGTCCCACCACAATCGCGCTGCTCAGGTCGTAGAAACCGTTGGGGGAAGTACTGAACCCCGGCGACGCTGGCGGGATGGGAGTGCAGCCAACGAAGGTATAGAGTTGCGAATAGCAACGCTGCAAAATCTGTGCGTCCTCCGTGAGGGTACGCATCGCATCGGCGCGGTTCGACTTGAGAACATAAGCGCGGTATGACGGGTAAGCAATCGACGCGAGAATGCCGACGATGGCGACCGTCACCATGAGCTCGACCAATGAAAAGCCCCGCGCCTTGGTTTGGGCGCCGAGACATCGACGCTCTACGGCATCAGCGGCCATTCTGAACACGGATCGCCGATACCTGCGCGGCGCCTTTCCGGCCTGTGAGCACCAGCTGCACCCGATCACCAACATGGAGCTGTCCAAGCTGGTGCAATGCGCTTCCCTGGAGCTGGACTTCATAGCTGACACCATTCACCACGACCGAGCGGGCCTGAATAGCCGTCACGCTGCCGGAAACCATGGCGGGGGGACGGGCGCTCAGCGCCGGGGCGGCGTGCAGCGCCAATCCCAATGCGCCGAGCGCGACGACGAGTCGATAGTTTGTCTGTTTCATGGGAATGGATTCCTATGGTTGCAAGTCGATTTCCTGCACTTCCGCGACCGTGTTTTGGTCACCGCCATAGCTGTAAGCGGTGATCCGATACACATTGACACTCGTGGGAGTCGCCGAGTTGTACGCTGCCGCGCCCATGCCCATACCCGGCAGTGTCGCTGCAGGCATCTTTTCGATCATATACGCAGGCCCCGGCGTCGCGACCTGCAGCGAAGCCCCCGAGCCTTGAGCCCCCGTGCCGTAGGTGATCAGTTGCGCGGGAGAGCTCAGGTTGTACTGCTGATACCAATCCGGACTGCCGTTCTGCCATGTGTACAGACCGTTTGCGTCGCCGAGGAATTGCGCCAGCGAATAGTCACCGCCGTATAGTCCGGCCTCGGCATACCGCAGGGTCGCCTCCGCGGCCTGAAGCGCCAGCTGGTGGTCCTGATCGTTCTCGGAGATGCTCTCCTCGACGGATTCCGATCGGGCGAGCAGCACGCCTACCAGGGTCAATATCAGCAGCAACACCAGCGCGGTGAATAGCACCACACCGCGTTGCTCCCGACGGCTTGAAGAGTGAAGTAAAGGCTTCATAGTATTGGCACTCACGGGCTCATATTGCGCAGATACATGGTCTGCTCATAAACCTTGCGCATCCGATTGTCCGGCGCGGCCAACGTCCAGTTGGTCCCGAGCAGCGCTGGCGGCGATGCGGTCACACCGGTCCCTTTCGGCACTGCCCCAGGCGGGCTGGCTACCAGCAGTGAAATTCGGACGCTGATGACGCCGTTGAAATCGTGCGTGCTTGACTTGGCTTCCACTTGATCCGCGGTCACGTACTGCGCGGCGGTCTGGGTGGCGGAGCTGTTCGCCGTTTCGATGCCATAAAGGACCTGCATGTTCTCCACGTCCGGAACCAGCTCCTCATTGGTGCTGTAGGCTCCGCCGATCACGCCGCCGTTGCCGTCATAGCGAAACAGGGCGCCATCGCCATCCACCCCGATGCCGACGTAGAACACGACGGTGTCGACGGGATCGATCTGCGAGCCCACGGGAAAGATTCCTCCATTGGGATCCAGGGTCCCCAGACTATTGCCAGGCGTGGGTGCGCCGGCCACCGTTACCGTTTGCGTTGCGGCGCTGAAGCCACCCAGCTCAAACAGCTGCGCCTGGGCGCAATTACTGATGGCAGCGATCTGACCGGCACCCGAAAAGGTGCTGCCGCTGCTGATCGTGAAAGCCGCGGCGCCGGTCGCGTCCTGAGTGGTGTAAGCCGGCACGCTTGCCGGAAGGGTTTCGTGCACGACCAGAATGTCGCTGCCGGCGATGATCGTACCGGTCGGCATATTCTGGCCCGTAGGAATCGGGGGCGAGACGAGGCTCGCATCCAGTGCATTTCCCAGCGTTGGAGTCGAGACCCAGTCATTGGCTCCCGGCGTCGCCAGCAGCGCCGGGGTAGCGGATATCGTGATCGTATTGCCCGGCGCACTGCCGACCGCTTCGTAGCCCGACAAGGGCTGATCGTAGTTGGTGAGCAGCGGCGAGCCTACCGCATTGAGCACATTCTCCAGGCGGGCCAGGTTGATGCCCGCGGCGCTGACGGGAGCCGTGCTATTGCAGGCCAGATTGCCCGCTCCTCGCGTGATCTGCTCGATAGTGTCGAGGGCGTAGCGCCCACTGTCGGACAGACCGGCCACGCCTTCCGTGGTGCGCGCCGCAGAGCGCACGCTGACGAACATGGCCACCATGGCGTCGGTCACGAGCAGACCGAGCACGATCGCGATCATGAGCTCGACCAGCGAGAAGCCGCGCGCGGATCTCACAGCACAGACTCCAGTGTCACCTGCATGAGCCCGGGCGTGGTGCTCGGCGCGGTGCCGAAGGCCCACTGCGCCTCGCTGTCATCCCACTGCACGATGATGGTCGCCGCCTCACCACCCACGCCCGCGGAAGGAACGATGATGCCGTTGCCTCCCGGCAACGTGGCCTTCACCGTCGCCAGCCAATTGTAGGTATCCAGCCCCGCGAGTGTCTGGGCATTGCAGGAGACGGTACTGCAGTCCACTAATGCTCCCGCTCCACCGTAAAACTGCGCGCCAGGTCTATTGGCGCGCATCTCATCGAGGATCTCGTGCGCCAACTGGGTCGCCTGACCGCGCATATAACCGCTGTCGTTGGCGTGCACCGCCCCGGTCACGAGCTTCGCGACACCCAGCAGCCCGATGCTCAGCACTACGAGCGCGATCAATGTCTCGAGGAGCGTAAAGCCGCGCTGACTGAGCGATTGCCTGGTATTGGTGAGCTTCGGCATGGTTTTTCCCGGAATTTCTAGCATCCACCGAGGGCATTCCCGGCGACGTTTTGCCCTGGCGTGGACGAGGCCTGGATTTCGCCTATGGAATTGACTTCCAGGTCCCGTCCGGACCCCGCTCCGCGGCTATCGCAGAACACGAATTGAAAGTTCGCGCCGGTCTGCCCCGTGCTGCTGAAATTTACGGTCACGGCACCGCTCTGTTCGGTCACCGTGTTACCCGAGGTGATGGGGGGAGCGATCAGCAGTACCGCCGGCGATCCACCGAGACCGGGCGGACAGTTGGCCGTACAAAGCACGATCCAGCCGTCTGTCCACGTACCGCTGCAGGTGGTACGGTCATTGGAGGCGCACAGCGCCACGGTCGTATCGAGCTTCACCGCTTCCGAGCGTGCCTGGTTCATGTCATAAAGCAGGGTATCGGTCTCGGTAGTCAGGCGGCTGTCCCGCACGAAGCTGCTGAACGAGGGCATGGCGATGCCCAGCAGAACCGCCGCCACCGTCAGCGTTACCAACAATTCGATGAGAGTGAAGCCTCGCGAGGAAAAACGCTGCCTAGCGCGCAAAGATTGCACGCTCGCGCCGACGACCAGCCTGGAGCTCATACCGCTCATGGCGATACCCTAGCGGCCGAACCTTGCGCCAAGCTAGCGACGCCTCTGTGCTCACCTCAAACTGTGATGGACCTCACAGCCGCAGATTCTTATGTCAATGGGTGTCAGGTGCAGCGACCTTGACTTAACTGCTTCGGTAGCGCGACACCGCGCACTCAATAATGACCGCCTGGCGTTAAGTGCGGCCCTCCGGAGCCGCCGCCTGTCCTCTCGGCGCTTGAGTGGACGGTATCGGCAGGCGGGCGCAGTATGGCGCCATGCCTCGCTCAGCCATGCCTCTTCCCGGTAACGCTTCCTACCGTAGGGGGCTGCCAGCATTCGTCGCCATCACCGCGGTCCCGATGCTCGCGGGTGGCCTTCAGATCGCCCATGCCGGCGGCCTCGGGTTGAAACCCGGCCTCTGGGAGGTGCGGCTGGTGCGGCAGATCGTGGATGGCAATGACGTCTCGGCACAGCTGACCGAGTCCGTTGCCAAGGCGCAGACCGCGCTATCCAAACTGTCGCCCGAGGCGCGCGCGCGCGCAGAGGAAAGGTTCCATCCGGGCCATGACGCCGGCGGCAACTCGAGCTTTCGCATCTGCCTGACCCCCGCCATGGCGGCCAGTGATTTGCCAGTTTTGGACAAGGACGGCAGGTGCCGCCCGGCGATGCTGTCGCAACGCGGCCGTCAGGTAAATTTTCGCATTCAATGCCGTGCGGATGGAACGCTGGTCAAAGGGCAAGGCCGCGCCGTCAGGACCGGCGGACTCATCGCCGCTACCAGCGATGTCGTCACCCGGGCAGCTGACGGCTCGACGCACACGCTGCACAACGAAAGCCAGATGCAGTACCTGAGTGCCGACTGCGGCAAGCTGCCGCCACCGGTGACAACCGCGACTGTGCCGGGCAAGCCGTAATAGCGAAACGCGGCTGATCAGGCGCCTGTCGGCCCCTCCTCAACCCCTGTCGGCCCCTCGCTCGAGTTTGCGTCCGTGTCTCGCCGGCCGGACAAACTACTGCGCGCCTCCTATACTGCGCTGCAGGGCACGGGGGATTTGTCATGTACATGCGGATTCGACGCTCGCCGCTTCACACGAGGCTCTTGGTGGCACTGGGTGCAGGGGTCATCGCATTGACGGGCGCGGTCTGCCCGCGCGGCTGGGGCGATGTTCCCGGTGGCCCCCCGGACAGTTGCTCCCGCCAACGTCTGGCGACCCCGGTTTGGCATGGGGGTTTCTGCGCCATCGCCGGAGCGGCGCATTCCGGAAGGACACGGCGGGTTTCGCCCGAACTACGGGGCTCAGAGCTTCACCCCCCGCCGCCTCTACGCTCCCAGCTCAGGCTATTGGAGCCATGCGCTGCCCCTCCGGCCGAGCTTTGCCATCGCACGTCATCCCGGGAAGATCGGCATGATCGTCGCCGCGGTCATGATCAATGGCAAGGGACCTTTTCGCTTCATGCTCGATACCGGAGCGACCCGCACGGTGCTCTCGAGCGCCACGGCTGCAAAGCTCGCGCTCAAG
>Ga0134126_10003680_pt1 | contig 19195 bp, 14 predicted proteins | sample KB31752_FD_96881 | JGI IMG/M metagenome (GOLD analysis project Ga0134126, IMG submission 96881) | Terrestrial soil microbial communities with excess Nitrogen fertilizer from Kellogg Biological Station, Michigan, USA - KB3-175-2 | ecosystem: Environmental > Terrestrial > Soil > Unclassified ...
GCACCGAAATGGTCACCGCATGGGAATGAAATACTGCTGCTCGCAACATCGATTCCGGGACTCGGCACCGCACATTTTCCGCGTCTGTGTACTGTAAACGCCGCTACCGGCGAACTGCGTGAAGTTCTTGGCGAAGGATGGCAAATCGAGGCTGCAGACTGGTGTCCGGACGGCATGCGGATAGTGGCCGCGGGTTCCTGCTCCGATCCGAGGGAGCGACATTCAGCGATACTTTGGCCCACGGCGTCACTTTGGGTTGTAAATGCGGATGGGTCTAATGCGCAACGTCGCACCGATACGGAGGTTCCTCACGTGGGCCTTCGAATTGACCACGACATGCCGCCCCTGGATAACCCGCCCGCAATGGCGATCCCCGATGACAAATTCGCCTTTGTTACCGTGCAGGCGGGCGGACGTTCGAGCCTCTGCAGGGTCTCGCTTACCGGGGACCTAAGCTGTGAGGAGGTTATCGGTGGCAATCGGTCGTGTGCGATACTTGACGCGTGCTCGAGTGGATGTCAGTTGCTGTTTTGGGCAACGTCCTTCGACGTGCCTGGCGAACTCAATATCGCGAGGTGGGACGACGCAAAAATCGAACAACAGATCACCGATCTGAATTCCGCGGTGTTGCGCCACTGGCCGCCGATGCGCGTGCAGCATGTTCCGTTCGTCAGCGTCGACGGTTTGCGTCTTGAAGGGTGGTACATGGCCAGGCAGGATGCATCTGGCCCTCAACCCACGATATTGTATATTCACGGCGGCCCGCGAATGGCCGTCGGATGCGCTTTTCGATTCGATTTCCGGATGCTGGCCGCACATGGTTATGCGGTGCTGTTCACAAATTTTCGCGGATCCATCGGGTATGGGGTCCCTTTCTCGCTTGCCATTGAACCCGACTGGGGCACTCGCGACTATCCGGACCACATGGCCGCCATCGATGCTGCGGCTGCGCGTGGTCTCGTGGACGAGCGACGTCTCGGCGTTTGGGGCCCTTCGTACGGCGGCTTTGCGACGGCTTGGCTCGTTGTACATACGGATCGCTTCCGCGCCGCAGTTGCGGAAGCGTCGCTCACCGACTGGTGCTCGGCGTATTACCTATCCGATGTTCCCGATTGGATTGCACGTCATTTCGGCGGTCGACCATGCGACGTTCCGGAGGCGTACCGATTGGGCTCGCCACTGACTTCCGCATATAAGTGCAGGACACCTACGTTGGTGCTGCATGGTGAAGAAGACGTTCGTTGCCCAATGGCGGGGGCTGAGAGCTTTTTCCGTGCGCTACTGGATGCGGGGTGCATCGCCGAACTCGTAAAACTAAGAGATTGCGGTCACATGGGCGACGTTATTGGTCCATTGTCCGCCAGATTGGGCCAAAACGAGGCACTCCTTGATTGGTTCGATCGGCACCTTTAGGCGCTTTCCAGTAATTGCAGTGCTACGACTCGGCTACAAAGCATCGGCTGAACAGTTCGCGCCGCGACAATTGCTCGAGTTTGCGGTTTCGGCGGAGCAACACGGAATGGACACTTGCTTCGTGAGCGATCATTTCCAACCCTGGCGCCATACCGGCGGCCACGCTCCCTTCTCGTTTGCCTGGCTCGCAGCGCTCGGCGAGCGCACTCGCAAGCTCGTTATGGGCACCTCGGTGGTCACGCCGACCTTTCGCTATCACCCCTCGGTCGTCGCGCAGGCCCTAGGCACACTCGGCTGTCTCTATCCAGGCCGCGTGGTTCTCGGAATAGGGACCGGCGAGTCGCTCAACGAAGTGCCGTCAACTGGGCTTGCCTGGCCGAGATTCGAGGAGCGCGAGGCACGGCTGCGCGAGGCGGTGCTCCTGATGCGTCGTCTGTGGACGGAGGAGCGCGTGACCCACGAGGGCGGCTACTACCGCACGGTGCGCGCGACGATCTACGATCGACCCGAGAAGCCGGTGCCCATCTACATCAGTGCGGCGGGCCCCAAAGCAGCGTTCGCAGCCGGCGAGATCGGTGAGGGCTTCATTTGCACAAGCGGCAAATCATCCTCGCTCTACGCCGACAGGCTGCTGCCAAACGTCAAGCTCGGCCGCGCCGCCGCGAAATCGCCGGCCAAGGACTTCGATTTCATGATCGAGGTCAAGCTCTCCTTTGATCTAGATCGCCGGGCTGCGCTCGAGGCCACCCGCTACTGGGCGGCGCTCTCGCTGTCCCCCGAGGAAAAGTTGGGCGTCGAAGATCCGATGGAGATGGAAAGGCTCGCGGACGCGCTACCGCTGGAGCGAATCGCGACCCGCTGGATCGTCACCAATGACCCTGAGGAGGTCGTGGCACACGTGCGGCCGTACGTTGAGCTGGGATTCCGGCACCTCGTGTTTCACGCGCCGGGTCCCGCGCAGGAGCGATTCCTAGCCCAGTTCGAGGAATACGTGGCCCCGAAGCTCAGGGCCGCTTTCTGAACCCCAAAACCCCATCCATCGAGGGCGGCCGGAATGAATACGGCAAGCTATCTCGAGTTCTTCATCGACGGAGTTCGGGTCGATCCTTGGGCGCGAGGAATCCATGGGCGCTCGTGCCGATCAAGGAAGCGCGGCTCGCCAAGTCGCGGCTCAAGACGCTGTTCGACGGCGAGCAACGGCAGGCGATCTTCTTCGCGATGATCGTCGACGTACTCGCCGCTCTCCGTGCATCGGGTTTGCTCCGCGGATTCGCGGCGGTAACCGCGGATGCCGTCGCGGCCGAGATGACCAGGCGCTCCGGCGGCCGCGTTCTCGAGCCGCGTGATGGGGGAGACCACAATGCTGCAGTGCGCGAGGCGAGTCGTGAGCTCGCCGCGCGCGAGGGTGCCGATGCCGTCCTCGTCGTCCCCATGGACGTCCCGCTCCTCATGGCGCGCGACGTTGATCACATCCTGTCGATGCATCGCGAGAGCCGTGCCGCACTGACGCTCGTGCCATCTGCGGATCTGCGCGGCACCAACGCCATGCTGATGAGTCCCCCGGGCTGCATTGCGCCGTGCTTCGGCGATAATAGCTTCATCGCTCATTGCAACGCAGCACGGCGCGCGGGAATCCTTCACGCCGTGCTGTCGCTGCCTAACGTCGCGCTCGACATCGATTGGCCAGAGGACATCGAACTGCTCCTGCGCGTACCCAGGCGCACCGAGACGCACTCGGCCCTCGCGCGCGCCGGATTTCAGGTGCCAACGGCTGGCGCGAGCCCGGCACAGGCGTTCGCGTGAGGCTCGAGTCAATCCTCAATCGCGCGCTCGCCGGCGATCGGCCATGCGCGGCGGAGGCGCAGCTGCTCGCGACTGCCGAGGATACCGAGCGACTATGCTCGGTGTCCGCACGGATCCGTGACCTGAGCCGACCCGATCTCGTGACCTATTCACCGAAGGTATTCATACCCCTCACCCGACTTTGCCGTGATATCTGCGGCTATTGCACCTTTGCCGAGAAACCGCAGCCAAACAAGTCGGCGTACCTCTCCGAGGTGGAGGTGCTGGCGATCGCGCGTGCGGGGGCTCGCGCGGGGTGCCGGGAGGCGCTGTTCACGCTCGGCGATCGTCCCGAGGAACGCTGGCCGAGCGCGCGACGCGCGCTCGAGACGCTAGGCTTTCCTACGACGCTCCACTATCTGCGGCATCTCGCCGAGCGCGTGCTTGTCGAGACCGGGCTTCTGCCGCACTTGAACCCGGGCAACATGAGCCGCGAAGAGATCGAGATGCTGCGACCGGTCTCGGCCTCCATGGGACTCATGATCGAGAATATCTCCGCGCGTCTGTGCGCGCGTGGGGGCGCGCATTTCGGCTGCGTCGACAAGGCGGCGGAGTTGCGCGTGGCGACGATTCGGGCGGCAGGAGAGGCACTCGTGCCGTTCACCACAGGTATCCTCATCGGCATCGGCGAGACGCGGCGCGATCGCATTGAGTCGCTCCTCGCCATCCGCGAGCTCGACGATCGCTTCGGTCACATCCAGGAAGTCATCGTGCAAAACTTCCTGCCGAAGCCCGGCACGCGCATGAGCCGTCATCCGGCCGCGAGCGGTGAGGACCACCGCTGGACGATTGCGGTCGCCCGCATCATCCTGGGAAGCGCAATGAGCCTGCAGGCCCCGCCAAACCTGGCGCCCGGCGAGGCGCTGCTCGCCGCCGGCATCAACGACTGGGGTGGCATATCGCCGGTGACCGTGGATCATGTGAATCCTGAGGCGCCGTGGCCCGAGATCGAGGTGCTCGCCGAGATGACGCACCGAGCGGGCAGAGCACTCGCCCCGCGATTGCCCCTTTACCCCGAGTACGTTGCCGATCTCGATCGCTGGGCGGCCCCCGAGATGCGCGCGGCCATCCGCCGGTCGAGCGATGTGGTAGGGCTCGCACGCGAGGACGAATGGACTCCGGGGCTCGATCTACCCCTTCCCGCGATGCGATGCAGAAGTTCCGGGTCGGCATCCCCGCGCATCCGCGAGATTCTCGAGCGCTCGCGCGCCGGCGAGGAAATCGAGGAGGAGGCGATCGCAGCGCTGTTCGACTCGCGCGATGCCTCCTTTCATGCGGTCCTCAGGCGCGCGGACGAGATTCGCCGCGACGTGAACGGTGATACGGTGCATTACGTCGTGAATCGCAACATCAATTACACCAACGTGTGCACCTACCGCTGCCGCTTCTGTGCGTTCTCCAAGGGGGGTGTGCGGGAGGGTCTGCGCGGGAAGTCCTACGATCTCAGCGCCGGGGAATTCTCGAGGCGGGTCGCCGAGGCCTGGGAACGAGGCGCGACCGAGGTATGCCTGCAGGGCGGCATCCATCCCGATTATACCGGCGAGACCTATCTGTCGTTCGTGCGAATGGCGAAATCGGTGGCGCCAGGAATTCACGTGCACGCCTTCTCTCCGCTCGAGATCACCCAAGGCGCGCGCTCCCTGCGCCTGTCGCTGATCGAGTATCTTCGGCGGCTCAAAGACGCAGGGCTCGCGTCGCTTCCGGGGACGGCGGCCGAGATCCTGGACGACGAGGTGCGGCGCATCATCTGTCCGGACAAGCTCGATACCGCAGCATGGTTCCGCGTCATGGAGGCCGCGCATTCGATCGGGCTCAGGAGTACCGCGACAATCATGTATGGGCACGTTGAGCGTCCGGTGCACTGGGCCCGGCACCTCGTGCGCCTGCGCGACCATCAGAAGCGCTTCGGCGGCTTCACTGAGATCGTGCCGCTGCCGTTCGTCGCACACGAGGCGCCGATGTACAAGCGCGGCACTTCGCGCCGGGGACCCACGTGGCGCGAAGCGGTGCTCATGCACGCCGTCGCCCGCATCGCGCTCACGCCGTACATCAGACACGTGCAGACCTCCTGGGTCAAGATGGGACCACAGGGTGCACGCGTGTGTCTCGAAGCCGGCGCCGACGATCTGGGCGGGACGCTCATGAACGAGAGCATCACGCGTGCAGCAGGCGCGATGCATGGTCAGGAGCTGTCACCCGAGCGAATGAGCGACTTGATTCGCGGCCTGCGACGGGTGCCGGCGCAACGCACCACGCTCTACGCGAGGGCCCCGGAGGAGCGTGTGCACGCCTCCTTTCATGCCGCGCGGCTGGCGCCGATCGTCGAGACACCGCTCGACTCGCGCCGGCATCGTGCGGTCGCGACTCGGTCGACGTAGAGCGGGCTCGTCAATTTATCTGGGGCGACTTATGGGAGGGTGCTGACCATGCCGATATCTGTGGACAATGTGCGCGCCATTTCACTGGCCGACGTGAAAGATGCACGCAAGAGAATTGCAGGGACAGTGTTACGCACACCACTGGTCCGTCTGGATATTGGGCCGGAATATCCGGAGATCCTTCTTAAGCTGGAAAATCTACAACCAACCAATTCATACAAACTTCGCGGCGCGGTCAATGCGGTTGCCATGCTGTCAGAAGCGGATCGCAATCGTGGTGTTTGGACGATCAGCGCGGGAAATGCGGGCCAAGGAATCGCCTATGCCGCAAAGAGGGCGGGTGTACCTTGCACCGTGGTGGCAATTGAGACGGCACCACAATCGAAAATCGACAGGATGCGGGCCCTGGACGCCGACCTTATCTTGGTGCCGTATACAACCGCATGGAAGGCTCTGGGGGACCGGTCGTATCCTGGGCTGGAGGGGACCTTCGTGCACCCATTCGATGATTACAATTTTATTGCCGGGCACGCGACGATGGGCCTTGAGATTCTCGAGGATGCACCAGATGCGGCGGTTGTAGTCGCGGGAATCGGTGGAGGAGGACTTATTACCGGTATCGGCAGCGCCCTCAAGGCGCTCAAGCCCGACGTCGAGATGTGGGGAGTCGAACCCGAAACCGCCGCACCGGCGGCGCTGTCGTTCGCCATGGGATCGCCGCAGGTATTCAAGGATTGGAAGCCATCGTTCGTGGACGGTGCGGGTGGGCAGAGCCTTTTCCCGCGGATGTGGGAACGAATGCGGCCGGTTGTCGACCGGTGCATCGTGGTGACATTGGAGGAGACGAAAAGAGCCATGCAATTGCTGGCCGGGAAAGCGCGCGTAGTTGTGGAAGGCGCGGCGGCCATGCCGTTAGCGGCGGCGTTGAGAGAGAAGCAGGCCGGAGGACCGATCGTCGCGGTTGTGTCGGGAGGCAATATCGATCTCACCAAGTTTTGCGAGATCATATGTCCGCGGCCTGGCTGAATCGCCTGGCGCGATTGGACTCCGTGGAAAGCATTGGCTTCGCACCGGTCCGCGGGATCCCCATTTCGTGACGATCTCGCCGGGCTACGGACAGCCGCCGTGCTTCGGCTGCCGCTTGCGAGGCCACGATTCACGCCTTATTGGAGCGAAGTGGCAGCAGGTGGAGTCGGGTGCGACCCGGATCAACCGTGAGCAGCGCGCCTGCCGCCAACTCCGGAGCCATTTGTTGTAAGGCTGCGACAAGCGGGCCCAAGGCGAGCAACCGGCTTCGAACCAGGTGGTCGGGAGTCCGACGCCAGCGTCGCGAAGCGGCGATGGCAATGCCCGGCCGGGAATATTGATCGACGGATTTTTCGTACTTTGAGGTGAGGCGATTCGGTTGCGGGAGTCCTTTCGGGACTCGATCGCGCTGCGTTGTGTTCCCTGGCGCCTTCACTCCGGATCTGGACTCATGGGCCCCGAGGCCAAGCCGTTTTCCGCATCGCCGGTGACTACGGCGGCAAGGTTCAACGCGATTTCCGTGACCGATGGCCTGATCTGCTCGGCCGTGTCGGTCTCGCCGCGGGTCCTGATCCACCCGAGTACTGCCAAACCGCGCAGCAGCAGCATCACGTCGAGCATGCGCAGGTCGTCAGCGGAAAGCTCGCGCACCTGGCGATAGCCGTGCAGCATGGAATGGAGCGCGGGAGTAAAGCTTGCGGTTCCAACCTGAAAGAACACTGCGACGGCGATATCGGCTACGTACCAGCCAAATCCGGCGTCGTCGAAATCGATGAGGGTGCAGGTTTCGCCGTCCATGAGCACATTCTCGGGAACGAGGTCCCCATGGATGAGACCGAATCGATCGCTGCTCTTGCCGAACTCGGCCAGGCGGCGGCGGGCCACCTCGGCCGCCCGATTCAACAGGCCCAGTTCGCCGGCCGTCAGGGAATCCAGGTCGCCGTAGTGTCCCCACACCGGGTGTGTTCCGAGAAAACCTTCTTCGTCCCATCGGTGACGCTCGAAGGGCTCCGCCGGGCGCCAATGCTCGCTGTGTCGGTGAACTTGCGCGGCCAACCGGCCGACTTGCTCGTATGCCCGCTCGATGAACTCTTCCCGGCCGAAGGATTTATTCTCGATGGTGCCGAGCGGGGTACCGCTGACCCATGAGAGCAGATCGCACTGAAAGGGTCCGGCGCCATCGGCTCCTGCCACGAGCGTCAGCAGATCTCCATCCCGCGTGGGTGTCACCAGAGGCGTTGGAATGCCGTGGTCGTGCAGGGACGTCATCCACAATAGCTCCGACCTCAGCGCAGTGTCGGTGTGGTAGCCACGCCGATGCACCCGCAGCACGTATCTCGGCTTGCCGTCCAACTCCACCGCGAAGACGGCGTTTTCCCGGTGCTTCAAGAGCCTCAAGCCCGCATCGCCGACGATGCCCCACGTCGGTAGCGCCAAACGTGCCACAGCGGCAGGCTCCGGGCCATGCCCGGGGACTGCGGTCGTTGCGTTCACAGCGACCCGGCGACGGATCGGCCGCCGGACACCAGTCGGACGGCGTGCCCTTTGGGTTGTTTCTCGGCAACTTGAATCGCGTCCTCGACGAGACCCAGCGCCTCGTCGCAATAGGCCTTGTCGACCAGAAAGCCCGGCTTGAACTGCAAGATCGAGGAATTGAACCCTGCGAAGATCGCCCAGAGCCCGCGGTCGTACAGCGCCTTCATCATGTCGACCCCACCGCGAGGATTGTCGAACTGCAAGCCCATGACCAATCCTTGCCGATGAACGGCTTTCAGGTACGGATGCCGGCTCTGAATGTCCGCCAATCCGGCGCCCAGGTGGTCGGAGATTTCCAGTGCATGCGAGAGGTTCTTGGGATTGCTGCAAAGCTCGAGAACGCGCTTAGCCACCGCGCAGCCGATCTCGGCGCCGCCGTAACTCGATACATGCCCCCAGCCGTTCTCGGAGAGCCAAGCGCCCACCCGACGCGACAGCAAGGTCGCCGCAATCGGGTATAAGCCGCCGGACAGCCCTTTGGCCGTCACCAGAATGTCCGGCCTTACGTTCCAGACGCTGACCGCCCACATATGGCCGGTTCGCCCGAGCCCGGCTTGGATCTCATCGGCGATGAACAAGCTGCCATACTTCTCGCACAGCTCCTTGATCTTGGGCAGGTACCTGAGGCTCGGGGTGATGAAGCCGTACGTCGCGGGGATGGTCTCGATGATCACCGCCGCGACGTCCTCCTGGCTGAGAAGGTTCTCGAGCGCGACTGTATCCTCGAAGGGCGCCTTCAGGAACTCGGCGGGGCTGTCCGAATGGAAGAATGCCGCCGTCGCATCGTCCCCGGCCGAGCCCGACAATCCGGTGCGGCCATGGTAGGCGACGTCGAGTGCGACGATTTTTCGGCGCTTCGTTGCATAGCGCGCGGACTTGATCGCCACGTCGATCGCTTCCGAACCGCCGGTGGAGAATACCGTATAAGGCAAGTCTCCCGGCGCTACGCGGGCGAGAGTCTCTGCGAGGTCCGCACGCGCAGCGCTTGGAAAGTGGTGGTTGCCGATGTCCAGGGAGTCGAGGGAGGCGCGCAATATCGCCGTCAGCTCCGGATTTCGGTGACCCAACGTGAATACGCCGCCATTCAAGTGAAAATCGAGATACTCCTGTCCGTCCACGTCCTTGAATCGATAGCCCTCGCGCTCGCCCATGACGAGATCGATGCCCAAATCGTGAAAGCCCGCGACGCGACCGGGAATGAGATGATCGAAGGCGGAGCGCAGAACGCCCGCCTTGTAGGGAGAGCAAAATGCGGGCGGCTGATAGGCAAGGCTGGGGTCACTCGTGGCGCGGCTCATTATGAATTCACCTGGATTTGTCGTAGTTTGGAGCGCTGGAATAACAGGAAATACGCGAGCAACAGCGCGTAGACGGCGACGGCATACATCATTCCCAAGGGCTCGCCCACGACGCACGCTCCCAGCACGAACAGCGAAATCGCAGTGGTCGCGAACGCCGTGAGCGTTCCCCCCACGGCCCGATACGGGCGGGGCATGCCGGGCTCATGGCGCCGCAGCCGAATATAGGCGCCGAGCACCATGAGATAGGAGAGGCTGAGCAGAAATATGACCAGCAACATGCCGCGTTCCGGCGGAAAGAGCGAGGCGACGAACCCGATGGCAATGACGACCAGAAGCGCGGCGCGCGGCGCCTGCTTGCCGTTGGTGACACACAACCACGTCGGCAGGTAGTGGTCGCGCGACAGCGAATACAACTGGCGCGACGACGCGTAGACCACGGAGAAGAAGGTGGCGATCAAGCCGACCAGTGCGCCGGCGCCGATGATGCCGGTGATCCAGTTATGGCGCCCGTACGCCAATGGGCTCGTGAGCGCGGCGAGCAGCGGATCGTCGGCGCCGCCGATGTGGTCGACGCCGCCCCCTGCCGGGGCGAACAACAGGACGCTGAGACCGCTCGCGAGCAAGGTCAACACGGCAATAGCCAACGCCTTGGGGATCGTCTTGGCGGGATCGGCCGCCTCCTCCGCGGCCAGCGCGGCCTGCTCCACGGCAAGAAAAAGCCAAAGCGCGTAGGGCAGGGCGGCAAACACTCCGGCGAATCCGTGCGGAAACCAGCCCCCGCCGTCATGCGAGAGCAAATGCCCGATCCTCGCGAACGGCGCCATGGATGCGCAAAACGTCAGCAGCACCGCGATCGCGATGGCACCCACCCACATCGTGACCCCAACGGCCTCGCGGGCGCCCCGCAGCTGCAGAAACAGAACGCCTCCGAACAGCAGGAGCTTGCTGCCCCATAGGGTGATTCCGGACAGGGATCTCGCGTACGCGGCGGTGAAGTCCGCGACGACCCCGATTGCGATCGACAGCGCAACGAGCACCGACATGCCGACCATATACCCGGCCGCGTTTCCGAAGGCTCGGTGGCAGTAGGTCTCGAACCCGCCGGCGCTGGGCATGGCAGCCGATAGCTCCGCGACGCATTGCGTGAAGCCGAGATAGAAGAGACCCGTGCAAAAAGCCGCCGCCACCAACCCGCCCCACCCGCCGGCGGCGAGACCATAGTTCCAGCCGGAAAATTGACCCGACACGGCGATCGCGACCCCGAGACCCGCAACGCGCGTCCAGCCCAGCGCGCCGGCTTGGAGGGACTCGTGTTTCGGCTGCAACGATGGCGAAGGATTCACTTTCGAGCTGATTGTTAAAAGCGGTCTATAAACACAACTGTGGTCGAGTATAGATTTCATAATTCGAATGTCAACGCTAATTGTGCCGTTCTTTCAACTTGACACTTCTCATAATTTAGATAGACCATATACTCGACTATAGTCCATTTAAATAAAAAGGGATGACAAGAACACCATGATCATGCGAGCCCACCCTCTTGCCTGCGTCCTTCGCCGCTCGATGCGGCTGTCGATTCTCGCCGCCGCCGTCGCGGGGGCGAATGCCCATGCACAGGCGACCGGGGACGGCTCCAGCCTCGAGGAGATCATCGTCACCGCGCAAAAGCGTGCTCAAAACCTCCAGGACGTGCCGATGGGAATCAGTGCGGTGACCGGCGCGGGCCTGGACGCACTCGATGCCCGCACCGTCAGCGACATCGCGCGATTTGTGCCCGGACTCACCGTGGCCAACACGGGACCCGGTCAGAGCCAGGTGATCGTGAGGGGCATTTCCTCGGGCATCTCCCTGCCCATCCTCGGAAACGTCGCCACCGTCGGGTATTACCTCGACGAGGCGCCGGTGTCCGACCTCTCGCGAAATCTGGACGCCGCCTTGGTCGACCTGGAGCGCGTCGAGGTGCTGCGCGGGCCCCAAGGCACGCTGTACGGATCGAGCTCCATGGGCGGCACCATCCGCTACATCTCCCACAGGCCGGATCTGAATGAGTTCTCGGGAAGCGCCGACGTCACCTCTTCGCACACGCAGGGCAGCGGCGAGCTCAACAAAATCGTCGACGCTGTCATCAACGTGCCGTTGGTGAGCGATGTGCTCGCGGTGCGCGCGGCCGCCTTCTATCAGGGCTGGAGCGGCTACATCGACCGCTACAGCATCAGTCCGACGGCCTGTCAGGGGATCGACCCGAATATTCCGGTGCAGAAGGATGCGAACACGTCGCGTCTCTGGGGCGGGCGTGTGTCGCTTGAGTACAAGCCGAACGAGCACATCGACATATTGCCGGCCGTACTGCTGCAAAAGACGGAGATCGACGCTCCCTTCACGTTCGACAGCCCGGCGGGATCGACCAATCATCCGATTCAGGTACGCTTTGTTCCCGAACCGGCGAGCGACGAAGTAAAGCTGGCGACTCTCACGGCGAAGGGGACGTTCAGCGACTTCGAGATCGTATCCGCCACATCCTATTTCGACCGCGTCGCCGACAGCATCGAGGATTGGTCGAAGCTCGCGGCTTATCTGCTCGAGGAGCCGCCATTTCCCTTCTATCAATTCACGCGCTATTCGACCAAGAGCTGGACGGAGGAGTTGCGCGCATCGTACACCGGGGAGCGGCTCGGCGTCGTCGTCGGCGTGTATTACCAGCGGCGCGACAACGGCTTGGTCGAAGATGACCCCGTTTACCCGGGCTATAACCAGAAATTCGGCACGGACATCGACTCCTTCTTTACTACCGACGAGAACACGGAGACCACGGAGCGAGCCGTGTTCGGCGAGCTCAACTACAAGCTCACGCAGCAGCTGACCGCCACGGTCGGCGACCGTGCGTCGCACACGGAGCAGACGCACGCGGCGGCATCCGACGGATATTTCAACGGCGGGCCGTCCGCCAACTCGAACACCACCATCTCGACGAGCAATACGCCGAAAGTCAGCTTCTCCTACCAGGTGACGGCAGGGGCGCTGCTGTATGCGACGGCGGCGAAGGGCGCGCGCCCGGGCGGCGCGCAGCACTACGTGCCGGTGCCTTTTTGCTCTCCCGACCTGACGGAGCTCGGCTTGAGCGCGGCACCGACAAAATATTCTCCCGACAGCCTGTGGAGCTACGAGCTCGGCTCGAAGAACCGATTCGACGATGGCCGTCTCACCTTGAATGGCTCTGTGTACTACATCGACTGGAAAAATATCCAGCAGGAAGTCGACCTTGCCTGCGGCTTCCCCGTCGTCACGAATTTCGGCAAGGCGACGAGTAAAGGAGCGGAATTGGAGGGGGCATATCGCCTGGCGCGAGGCTGGACGGTATCCGCGAACGCCACGTACACCGACGCGACCGCCGGAAGCGAAACGTTCGGCATTCCCGTGCAGATCGGGGATCCGTTGCTGAATACGCCGCGCTGGGCGTATGCCGTCAGCGCCGACTACACGCGGCCCGTGACACAGGACTTCGAATTCAACTGGCACACGGACTACAGTTACTCGGGCTGGACCGCGGCGGTTTTCGACAAGACCAGCCCGTTCTACCGACGGCCGTCCTACAATCTCCTCAATCTCACGCTTGGGCTCCGAAATCTCCCACAGCGGTGGCAGGCAAAGCTGTTCGTCGACAATCTCACCAACAAGCACGCCGACACGGGCGTCTTTGCGTCCAATACCGGCAACAATGTCCTTCCACCCGACGTCAAGGAAATCGGACTGAATCGGCCGCGCACCGCGGGCATTCGTCTCGATTACAGTTTTTGATCATGGCCTGGAGAATTCGCGCGTCCCGGAAGTGCGGCGCTGCGCTGTTCGCCGGCGGCATGGTGGCCGCAGCGCTCGCTCACGGCGCGGCCGGCGCGCCGGATCGCAATTCCGACTGGCCGATCATCGGCCGCACCGCCGAGGCGCAGCATTACAGCCCGCTCGAGCAGATCAACGCGCACAACGTAAAGCACCTCGGCCTCGCGTGGTATGCGGACATCGATTCGGCGGACGGCCTCGTCGGCAACCCCCTGGTCGTGGATGGAGTGATCTACGAAGCGGGGCCCGGTGCCCGCATTTACGCCCATGACCTTCGCAGCGGCCGGCAGCTGTGGGTGTTCGATCCGAACTCGCAGTTCAAGGGTACCCTGGCGACGTTCTTCGGCAATCGATTCACGCGCGGGCTGGCGCTGTGGCATGACTTCGTCTATGTCGGAACGGGGGACTGCCGACTGGTTGCGGTGGACCGCCGCAGCGGCCGACAGGCATGGGAGGCGAAGTCATGCGACCCAAGCGCCTTTTACACCATCAGCGGCGCCCCGCGGGTGGGCGACGACAAGATTTACATCGGCAATACCGATGTCGACTCCGGCAGCAACCGAGGCTTCGTCGATGCGTTCGATGCGGCGACCGGGAAGCATGTCTGGCGCTTCTACACCATACCCGGGGATCCTTCGCGCGGATTCGAATCCAAGGCACTCGCCATGGCGGCTAAGACCTGGGGCGAGCAGTGGTGGAAGCACACCGGCGGCGGCAGTGTCTGGGAGGCGATGACCTTCGATCCAAAGCTGAAGCTCCTGTACATGGGAACCGACAGCGCGAAGTCGCTCAATCCCGAGGAGCGCGGTGAGCATCGGGGCGATGAGTTGTTTACGAACTGCATCGTCGCGGTCGATGCGAACACCGGCGAATACAAATGGCACTATCAGACGACTCCGAACGACGCCTGGGATTACAACGCCACCATGCACATCATGGTCGCGGATATTGCGATCCACGGCGCCACCCGCCGCGTCGTCATGCAGGCACCGAAGAACGGCTTCTTCTATGTGCTGGACGCAGGCACCGGCAAGCTCATCTCGGCGAACAACTTCGTTCCGGTGAATTGGGCCTCGCGCATCGATCTAAAAACGGGCCGTCCCGTGGAGATGCCCGATGCGCGCTACTACGCGCATTCGGACAAGCGGGCGCTGGTCATTCCCGGCCCCTTGGGTGCGCACAATTGGCACGCCATGAGCTACAGCCCGCAAACCGGGCTGGTTTACATACCGGCCATGGACAGCGCGGCATTGTTCGAAGTAGGTGCGCCGACGGAAACGGCCCTCCTCGGCGGCGGGCACCTGCGCATCGATCAAGGGCTCGGCACGGACACGGAACTTCACTACAAAGTGACCGGCCGGCTGATCGCCTGGGACCCGGTAAGCCAGAAGGAGCGATGGCACCGGGATTTGCAGCTGCCGATCAACGGTGGGGTGCTTTCGACGGCCGGCGACCTCGTTATCGAGGGCAGCGCCACCGGAGAGATCACCGCATACGAGGCGAATAGCGGCGCGCCCCTTTGGTCGATGGCCACCGGATCCGCGATTCAAGCGGCGCCGACGACTGTCATGGTCGACGGCGAGCAATTCATCCTGGTACCGGTAGGGGTTGGCGGAGCCATGTCCAACTGGTCGCGATTCTCCTCGACCCCGAAGTCGCGGGGGCCCGCGCGGCTGTTGGCTTTCAAGCTGGGCGGCCGGACTCAACTCCCGCCGTACTCATACACCGAAGTTTTCCCGAGGCCGCCTCGGCCGCGTCCGGACATGGAGCTCGCGCGCACGGGCGGCAGGCTCTTCGAGGACAAGGGTTGCTCCATGTGCCATGCGGAAGAAGCGATGCGCGACAGCGGCTGGGTGCCGGACTTACGCAAGGCTTCCGCGCAGGTCCACGATTCCTTCGCCGCCATCGTCCTGGGCGGGGTACGGCAATCGAGGGGAATGCCGTCGTTCGCGGGCTCGGTCACGCCGCAGGATCTGGCCGCTCTTCAGGCGTTCATCCTCAACCAGGCGTGGAACGCCTATGAGGCGCAGCCCGCATCGGCCCAAAAGCAGTGACACCATCGGGAGAGATCTTCATGAGACGAGATGTAATTCGAGCGGGCTTCTTCGTGGGTTCCAGCGCACTGGCCGCACTCCTGATCTCATCGACACTCGGTTTCGGCCGGGCGTCCGCAGAACCTGCGCCGCCGGCAACTCCCGCCGCGATCCCGGCCAGCGCCGCTGCCAAGGCGCCGATGTTGCTCAATAAGTTGATGAGATCCAGGTCCGGCTTCAAGACGTTGCCGCCGTGGCCCAAATCCATGGTGAAACGCGGCGACGAACATCATGCGATGCGAGAGGTCTACGTGGGAGAATTCGCGGTCTCCGTCTATGAGGCCACCGACGGCCTGGTCGTGCTGACGGATCAACCGTACGATGAGCTCGTGAATGTCGTGCACGGCGAATGCATCCTCACGCCGAACGGCGGCGAGCCCCAGCGGTTCAAGGCCGGCGACATATTCATCGTACCGAAGGGATTCAGCGGCGGCTGGGAAGGGAAAGCGGGTTTCCGTGAGCTCATCGTCGTCGAGACGCAAGCCTACAAGCGCGCGGTCGCGGCCTTCTTCCCGGCCGACGCGCACTGACAGACGACCGGTGAGCGCAGCATCCGCCTGGTACGGCGAAGGCGCCCGGAATTCACGCCGGCCCGCGGCGGTGCCTGACGAGGGTGGCCGCGCTGTCGACTCCGTCTCGTTCGATATCGATTCGGTCGCCGATGGCCAATCCCACGGGAACCCGCAGCATGAATTTTACGCCGCAGTCGAGCCGGACCAGCGCGACTCCGAAGGGCGATGCCGTCCCCTGATTCGAGTATGGCGACCCGTGCACGGAGGTGACGGACCAGACCACGCATCGTCCATTGACGGCGAAAGGGAGGACCTTGTGCGAGCCGCATGCCGCGCAGAACCCGCGCGCCGGGGCGGAGAGGCAGCCGCAGGTCTCGCATCGTTGCAGAACTACCGATGGAGCGGCCGGCTCTGGTGCCGAGCTCATCGGGTTGCCTCCAGAACGATCGACACGTGAGCAGAGAGCACTCCGCCCTCCGCATGAATGAACGCGACGCGCGGCGACGGAGCTTGCCGGGCACCTGCTTCACCCCGCAGTTGCGTGACCGCCTCCACCACGAACACCATGCCCCCAGCCACGCCGCTATGGCCGTAGGAAAGCAAGCCTCCGTGCGTGTTCAGGGGAAATCGGCCATCTCGCGAGAACCGTCCGGCCGCCGCTCCGCGACCAGCGCGACCGATCTCGGCGAAGCCGGTGGCCTCCAGAAGCATGGCCAGGGTGGCCGTGAAGCTGTCGTAGATGCCGAGGTAACCCACGTCGGCCGAGGCGCGTCGCGCGCGGGAAAGTGCCAGCCGCGCAGCTTCCCGCGCTCCCTCCGCGACATCGTCGGGCGCGCATGACAAATGCTGATGCGTATGCGCCTCGCCCCAGCCAGTGATGGCGACGCAGCGGCGGGAGTTCGCCGCGCGAGATACGACGAACGCCGCGGCTCCGTCGGAGATCGGACAACAGTCGAGCAGCTTCAACGGAGACGCGACGAGCCGGGATTCGAGCACGTCGGCGACCGAGATGGTCTCGCGCAAATGCGCTCCCGGATGGCGGGCGGCATTGCCGCGCATCAATACCGCCAACTCTGCGAGGTCTCTCTCCGAGCAGCCTGTCTCGTGCAGGTAGCGAGCCGCGACCAAGCCATAGTAAGCCGGGACGGTCGCGCCGCTAGGCACCTCGAGCGTCGGATGACCGACCCCGGCAAGCGTGTGCACCGTGCTGCTTCGGGATTGACCACTCAATCGATTTTCGCCCCCGACGACAAGCACGTTGTCGAGATCCGCGGTATTTGCGAGATGGCGCGCCAGAACGAGCATCGTCGCCCCCGTCGCGCCCCCGGCCTGGGCAGCATGGGCATGTTGCGGCCGCAGACCGTAGTGTTCCGCGAACACGTCGGCGAGCATCAAATGGGGCATAGTGGTCGAATAGCCGACGATCAGGCCATCGATGTCATCGCGGCCCAATCCCGCATCGGTCAGGGCCAGATCCGCCGCGCTCGACATCAGGCCGAGCGTCGTTGAGCCTGTCAGTCGGCCGAACGAAGTTGCGCCGACACCCTGGATGAAAGCCGTCATGGGCCCCCGACGGCGAGAATGACGTTCACGTCCACGGCCACGCCGCCATGACCGTCGTTCACGACAAACCGATAGGTCGTCGATTCGGAGTCCGACTCCACCAGAACGCCCTCCATATGGAGGAGCGAGCCCACCTTGATGGGACGCTTGAACTCGACGGCGGCGCGCGCGCCCTCGAGCGCCGCCCCGCCGAATTCGCGCGCCAACGTCTCCCATATCGGCGCGAGCAGCAGCGTCCCGTAAACGATTGGCTGACCGAAGCGCGTTCGTGCGGCGAATTCGGCATCGAGATGGAGAGGGTTGTAGTCGCCGGTCAACGAGGCATACGATTCGATATCCTGGGCGGAAATGCGGCGCGCAGGCACTGCGAGCGAGGGCGGGACCGTCACCGCGGGGGCCTCCGCCCCATCACGCCGCCCACAGGAATTTCATCGTGCTGCGTGCGTGAAACACCCCCTCGGTGCTGTCGAGTTGATTGGCGAACCATACCCAGCGCCGGTCCCCTTTGAGTTCCTTGCGCAAACACGAGAGTCTGACAACGAGGTGCGTACCCTTGGCGACGCGCGCGCCCCAGAAAAAACCCTGCTCCACATGAACGTTGCCGCTTGGCCGCTCGGCAAGAATCTTGATGTATCCTCGCATCATCAGCGCGGCCACCAATCCGAAGGGAAGATGCTCGCCGGCCGCCTCGAGGGAGCCTGGAAAAAGCGCCGCCCACGCCCGCAGAAAGTCAGCCTCGACCGGCAGAATGACCTCTCCGAGCACCTGCCCCGCCTTCAGCTGGTCGAAAGTGATCATGCCGCGGGCTCACCATCGCGGCGGAACGACAGCAGCGCGTCCAGCACGACGCAGCCGCGATTCCGGGGGCGTACGAGAAGCGGATTGATCTCTACTCCTTGCAGGCGGTCCGAGTTCGCCGCCCCGAAACGCGACAGCAGCGCCACGGCTTTCGCCAATGCGCCCACATCCGAAGGCGGCCGGCCGCGCGCTCCGTCGAGGAGCCGACGGCCCTGCAATTCATCGATCATGCGCAGGGCTTCGTCAACTCCGATCGCACCGTAGCGGAAGCTGACGTCCCGCATGAATTCTACGAGGATGCCGCCGAAGCCGATCATGATGATCGAACCGAAGGCTGGGTCGAGCGTGGTGCCCACGATCATCTCGATACCGTCCGAAATCATGGGAGAAATCAGGAGCCCCTCCACCCGGGCATCCGGAAATCGCCATTGCACGGACGCCAGCATTTCCGCGGCGGCCTCCTCAATGGCGTCACCGCCCTCGAGGCCGAGCCGCACTCCGCCGGCGTCCGTCTTATGCGGCAGGTCGGGGGATACGATTTTGAGCGCGACGGGACCCTCGAAGCGTTTTGCAGCCTTGCGCGCTTGCGTGGGATCCCGTACCAACTCCTCGAACAGCATCGGCAGACCCGCTCTCGCCAGGACTGCCTTGGCGCGCACTTCGTCACGTTCATCTCCCGAGACCAGCGGCACATCGACGATCTCCGGGGCATCGACTCTCGGAGTTCGCAGCGATTCGCCGATGCGCGCCATCGCCCCGAGTGCGGCGACGGCCCGTGTGGGGTCCTCGAAAACCGGAATGCCCTGACGCTCGTATTCAGAGACAATCTCTCTCGGGCCGATCGCCGAGAGCGCGAACGCGACTCCGCGCGTTTCCCGAAGCGCATCGGCCAGAACGGC
>Ga0134126_10003681_pt1 | contig 19192 bp, 18 predicted proteins | sample KB31752_FD_96881 | JGI IMG/M metagenome (GOLD analysis project Ga0134126, IMG submission 96881) | Terrestrial soil microbial communities with excess Nitrogen fertilizer from Kellogg Biological Station, Michigan, USA - KB3-175-2 | ecosystem: Environmental > Terrestrial > Soil > Unclassified ...
AGATTACGATGCGGATAGATTGGGATCCAAAGAAATAACAGATATATTAATAACCCATCCTGAACTGGTTGATATAAATGCACATGTTGAGCAAAAGAAATGTTAAAAAGAAGGATTATCATCCGGGTTGATGCCAACGCCGAAATTGGTTTAGGGCATCTTACAAGGTGCCTGGCATTGGCTTCGATGGTAATGAATGAATATATAGTAGCTATTGCAATTCAGAAACCTTCACAAGATGTGCTTAAAAAGTGTCATGAAATTACAAATGACATTATTTTCATGCCTGAAACAGGTAATTATGTACAGGATGTTTCCGAACTTATAAAACATTGTAAAAAAGGCAATGTCGTAATCCTGGACGGCTATCATTTCAAAACCGAATATCAGGCTGCAATCAAAAAAGAAGGCTTTAAGTTAGTTTGCATTGATGATCAACCATCCTTCCATTTTGTTGCAGACGCCATTATTAATCACAATCCCGCAATTAAGAAATCGGATTACTCTGCCGAACCCTACACAAAAATTTATGTAGGATTGAGCTATGCGCTGCTTCGAAAAGAATTTTTAGTAGCTGCACATGAAAAAAGAGAAATTGATAATGTGGATACAGCTTTTATTTGTTTTGGAGGCTCCGATCCTTTTAATATCACACAAAAGGCTCTAATTGCCTGTCTTGATTCAAAATTGTTTGCAAAAATCAATGTAGTTACTGGAAGCGCTTATATATTTGGGGACCTGCTTTCAAAATTCAGTTCACAAAGCCAGGGAATAAGTTTATATAATAATGTTAGTCCGGCTGAAATGGTATCGCTTTTGAAGGAATCTCAAATTGCAATTTGTCCGTCAAGTTCGGTTGCATTAGAAGTTTTTTGTGTGGGATTGAACCTGGTAACAGGTTATTATGCAGATAACCAAAAGAGTATTTCGGAATTTATCCTGGCCAATAGACTTGGGTTTATGATTGGGGATTTGGGCCTTGTTTCTATAGAGGAAATTAAAAATGCGGTCCTGACAGAAGTCAAGGAACGACATTTCTTTCGCCAAAAAGAATATATGAAGGGCGTAGGTACAAGTAAAATTAAAGGTATCTTTGATTCATTAGAAGGCAGTTATGGGACAACCTATGGATCAGCAAGTGCTTGATGTCGAATTAATTCCATTGCAGATGGAGCATTTAGAAATTCTAAGAGCCTGGAGGAATATGCCTGAAATTTCTCAGCACATGTTCAACGAGGGTTTTATTACCGAGGCTCAGCAAAAGGAATGGTTTCACAACATGACTATAGACCCCGGACAATTGCATTGGATTGTTCAATATAAAAATGAGTTCGTGGGAGCGGTCTCGTTAAATGCTATCAATCAAAAATTTAAGACTTGCTCCTGGGGATTTTATATTGGAAATTTAAAGTTCAGGGGCGAAGGTTTGGGATATAAAATGCTTTACAGGCTATTGATTAAAGTTTTCGAGGAAATGCAATTTAATAAAATCATAGCTGAAGTACTTAATAACAATCAGCTGAGTATTAAATTACATGAAACGCTGGGATTCAGGCGAGAAGGATATTACAGGGAGCATATTATAAAAAACAATATATATCATGATGTTATCGCCTTCGGCTATTTGGAAAAAGAATGGCATTTATTAAAAGAACCATTATATAAAAAAATTAACAGACAAGATAGCTGAAGCATGATGCCTTGCTTCATTTTTAGTTTATAGATATGAATGATATAAAATTAGGAAAATATAATATAGGAGCTTCAAACCCGCCCTTCATCATTGCTGAAATGAGCGGGAACCACAACCAATCTTTAGAGAGGGCTTTGGCAATTGTTGAAGCAGCCGCGAAAGCGGGCGCGCATGCTCTTAAACTGCAAACCTACACGGCAGATACAATGACGATGACACGCGCATTGACTATAAATGACGAAAATTCATTGTGGAAAGGACGCGAATTGTATTCATTGTACCAGGAAGCCTTTACCCCATGGGAATGGCACAAACCTATTTTTGACAGGGCGGGCGAACTCGGTATGGTTGCCTTTAGCAGCCCCTTTGATGAAACGGCTGTTGATTTTTTAGAAGGGCTTGGTGTTGAAGCCTACAAGATAGCATCCTTTGAAAATACAGATTGGCCCCTGCTCAAGAAGGTTGCAGCGACGGGTAAGCCGGTAATAATGTCCACTGGTACGGCTACCTTAGCAGATATAGATGATGCAGTAAGGATTTTGCGAAGCAATGGCTGCAAGGACATTATTTTACTCAAATGTACCAGTACTTATCCGGCAAGCCCCGATTGCATTAATTTACGTACCATTCCTAATATGCATGAAACTTTCAATTGCCATATTGGCCTCTCTGATCATACAATGGGTATTGGTGTTGCTGTGGCGGCAGTTGCCATGGGTGCATGCGTCATTGAGAAACATTTTACCCTCAAAAGAAGCGACGGGGGTGTTGACAGCGCTTTTTCAATGGAACCCGAAGAAATGGAAAGCCTGGTAAAAGAATCCAAGAATGCATTTCTTTCATTAGGGAAGATCAGCTACGATATCCAGGGAGAAGAAAAGAAAAGCCTTAAGTACAAACGATCTATATATGCAGGAAAGGATATCAAGCCCGGAGAAACCTTTACGCATGAAAACCTGCGCATCATAAGGCCCTCCGATGGCCTCGCTCCTAAATATTATGACATACTTATTGGAAAACAGGCATCGAAACCCATTAAGGCCGGCACGCCTATAAGTTGGGAAAATATATAAAAAGCGACTGTTTTTTTCAGGAAAACAATCTGTATATAATTTTTTATTAAGCTAATCAAAAATGGAACGCGAATTTACCAATAAGTCATGGGAATATGTGGTAAAAAAAATTGATATACTATCAAAAAGAAAGAGCTACGTTACCAGGTTTCGGATGGATTATTATCTGTTTGTTTTTGGGAAGGCATCTAGAATAGATTATCTGAAAGGATTCATTAATAACGTCATTGGGTTTCTGAGTCAAATCAGGTACATTTTTATCTGCCAATTAAGTAAATCAAAGAAAATTGATCCTGGTTTAAAATACATCGTTCATCTTTCAGACAGCAATTCATTTCTCAAAACAATTTTGCCTGTTTGCGAAATGCTTCTTGAACACAAATGTGAGCCAATATTTTTATGTCCTGCCAATCATTACTCAAGGTTGATGGCCCGCTTAGGGCGAGAAACCACTTCGAGGCTTTTTAGGTATGAGCAAGTGCAAATACATCGTAATAAAGTAAAAGCTTTTTTAAATTTGCTTAGAGCGTTTGCCTTATCTTTTCTTGATACAATTTGGTTCATCTTTCAACCCGTAAAACGAAGTTTCTCAACCTCTTTAAGTTTTGGACGGCATTCCTTTGTCCACCATTATTCGGATAGGTTCTGGATGAAGTATTTCAATACAGATAAAAAAATATTTGTCGCAGCAGAAGATCAGTATTTGTGGGAGGTGGCCCTATTTGACAACATTCATGTAACACAATCGCTGTCGTATGTTTTTCAACATGGCAAATTGAGCGATGCTTATTATCCCACCGCTGCAAAACAGTTTTGCACATACGGAATTATTGATTTCAACAAAATGATTAAAGAATTCAAGGCGTCTCCATCAGAAATATTAGATATCGGGTCTCCTTGCTTTGATAAAATTTATAATCATTACCATGATAATCCTGTAACGGCAAATCATGAACATCTTTGCATAACCTTCTTTGCCCAGCCGTTTTATCGGGTTGTGGCGACTTCTACCGCCAATTATTTATCTGCTTTGGACTGGTTTTACGAACTATCGGCTAATAAGCGATTAAACAATTATAAATTTATTCTTAAACTTCATCCCCATGATCTTCCTTCATTTTATTCGTCCCGCCCTCCCAATATTGAAATAGCCCATGACAACCTTTTGAGCCTCATTGAAAAATCCCTCTTTACTTTGACAGTGGATTCCTCATCTATTTTTGAGGCCACTTTTTGCCGTGTTCCATCAATTCAGACTATCCCGCCCGGAGACCTGTTTAGTGATGAGTCTTATTCAGGAATTTCTATGAAAGCAACAACATACAGCGAGCTTGAAAAGCTGGCATTTAGGCTATTGGAGGACAAGGACTTTTATCAACAGTCTATAGAAAGGTCCAAGGAAGCCTTGCACTTATATTTTTCAAATTTGGGCCATTCGCTTGACAATATAAAAGAATTGTTATCGGTGAACTAAAACAAAGAGTAAACGGAAGTTGCATGAAAGAATAAATTTGAGTAAACAAAATTCCAGTATATTTGCTTCAAGAAAACACTTTCGCTTCATACAAACAGGATAACTAGCACTTCAAAAAAAAAAATTATGAAAAAAAAATTACACATTTCAACTATTCTTCTTTCGGTTTTGGCATACACAGCCCATAGTCAATGTCTACCCTCGTGGAAATATGCGATGCCCATTACTATTACCAATAATACTTCTTCCAATCTGATAGATTACCAGGTAAAGGTTATTGTAAATACCGCAACCCCAATAGCAGCAAGTAAAATGATGAACACTGGCGATGATATCCGATTCTTAGATAGTGGCTCCTGCCAGCCGATGGCGTACTGGATAGAAAGCGGAATAAATACCGTAAGCACTGTGATATGGGTAAAAATGCCAAATCTGCCTGCTAACGCCCACAGAACGATTAGGATGCTATATGGCAATTCATCAGCCGGTGCCGCAAGTAATGGGGACAGCACTTTTATTTTATTTGACGATTTTAATGCCTCCACCTTAAATTCAACAAAATGGAGTGCACCCGGGCAAAGTGGAACACTTAATTTATCAGGTGGATACCTGGAATTAAGTACGCCTACAAGTGGCAGGTACCTGGCGCAGATAATTGTTTCTAAAGGGTCATTTCAAGGTCCATTAATCGTGGAGGATAATCTTATTTCAATATCAGGATATTGGCATTCGCTTGGCATATTTAATTCAGGCACTACAGATGGATATGGTTGTTTTGCAGGAACCACATCCACAACAAATAGCATGAATTTAGGTACTATTACTTCTAATTACCCGGCTTTTGGCGCACAAAAAACAATTGTAAATTCCACACCAGGTAATTTAACAGGTATCTGGCAACTTGCATGGCCTTCCTCCAACGTTCAAAGTGTAACGTGGCCTGGAGGAACTATGAACGCGACATTATCAGGTATTTCCTTAGCTAATACAGTACAAATAGGCGCCGGTATGATTACCGAATCAAATGGATCTATTTCCATAGACTGGATCCGTGCACGTAATTATGCCTCAGCTGATGCAACTGCACTGCCGGGAGTTGAAGGTAACAACCACAACAGCGGTATTAATAAGTTATCTCAAACAAGTGATATTTATATATATCCCAATCCTGCTCATGATAAGCTGTATATTGATCTTTCAAAATCTGTAACTGATCTTAAATCCATTCAAATCCTGGATTTAAATGGAAAATCGGTGCGAATGATTAATACAGAAGGACAGAAAGAAAATATTGAACTGCCGATTAATGATTTTACAAAAGGCGTTTATATCATTCGGCTAATAAGTGGCAACGAAAGCGTGGAGAGGAAATTGATAGTTGATTAAATCAGCTCCAAGTTATTGCTAATAAGTACAGCGGAATCACTTCAGGTAAGCAATGATTGCCTGCTGACATAGGATAAAAAGGGCTACTTTGAACACAATCGTGCTTATCTCCACCCCTAAAAACACTCCATTTTGGGCGTAGTACGTAAAGAAAGTGTCCGTAATACTATTATATACTATTCCGGTGTAGCACTGGGGTATTTTAACATGGCTGTATTTCTGCCGAAGATCCTGCAGTCAGACCAGTATGGTTTAATCAGGTTCCTGTTCCCTTTTGCGTCCATACTCGCGTTTTTTTACCTGGTGGGGATACCCAACATCATCATCCGCTTTTTCCCTTATCTCAAAGATGCCAAAAAAAGACATAATGGCATTTTGTTTTTTGCATTTTCATTGGCGACTACAAGCGTAGTAGTGGTAACATCGTTGTTTTTTGCCTTTAAACCCATTATCCTTGGGGAATACAGCAAAAAAGCCGCATTATTTGTAGAATACTATTATGTTGTATTTCCGCTTGCCATTGGTATCACCATATTTGAAATTTTCAACGCGTATAACAGGTCGTTGTTAAAAACAAATTTCGCGGTATTTATAAATGAAGTATACATAAGGGTCGCGGTCCTGGTTCTTGCCATCCTTTACCTGCAACACCTGTTCAGCTTTAAAGTATTTTTATACCTGTTTATATCAGCCTATTTCTCAAATGCGCTTATAATGGCCATTTACACATATAGCCATAAGACACTTTATCTCCGTCCCTCCAAAAAGATCTTTAGCGCGCCATTATTCGGGCAGATGATAAATTACGGCCTGTTTAATTTTTTTGGCGGCGCTTCGAGCATGCTCATTGATAAAATTGATGTCCTGTTCATTGGCGGCTATCTCGGTCTTGCCGATACAGGTATTTATGGTATAGCAATACTTATGGCTTCAGCAATTGCATTGCCGGCCAAAGCGCTTATGCAGGTCTTGTTCCCCATTACAGCTGACGCCTTTAAACATGAAGACTATAAAAAATTAAGCTATTTGTATAGCTCTTCCTGCAGCAATCAATTATTCGTTGGTTCGCTTGTATTTATCATGGTATGGATAAACTTTGACGGGTTTTTCAGTATAGTACACCCTGCTTTCCTTGCGGCTAAAACCGCTTTTTTGATCCTGGCCGTTTCACGATTGTTTGATATGGCCACGGGGATCAATAACCTACTGATAATCAATTCAAAATATTATCGCTTTGATCTCTATTTTACCACCCTGCTCATTGTCCTCACCATCATTTGCAACCAGCTTTTAATCCCAAGGTTTGGTATGACCGGCGCCGCCTTCGCCACCGGGGGATCTATTGTAATTTACAATATAATAAAGTTTATTTTTATATGGTCGAAATTGAAATTGCAGCCTTTTAATATGGAAACAGTGAAAATTGTACTGACCATTACGACCATATTTTTCATATCAAATATTCTTCCGGAAAGCGGAAGCGCCATTTTTGATATGTTTTATAAAACCGTGGCAGTGGGACTGCTTTTTCTGTTCAGCCTGTTTTTTGTGAAAATAAACCCGGAAATTTTGCAGCTTGTGTTAAGCACCTATAAAAGGGGAAGGAAGTTTCTCCCGTTCTGGAAAAATGATATCGAATAACCAATTTTTGATCGTCGAAGAAGGACTTATAATCAATAGGGAATGTCCTTATGCTGTTCGTTCAGGGCATCCAGGTCAATACCTTTTGCCTCCGAAGTCATATCTATTACTTTAATAGCATGCTTTTCAACCTCTTTCACTGCTTCAGGGTTATACCTGGAAGTTTTCCATAGGGAAACCATATACTTCCGTGTTTTCAGGTACTTCATATACCTTTGAAGGTGTTTGCCTTCCCTGCCTATTGATATAAAAATGGCGCCGCGCGGTTTTTTCTGCTTCCTGAAAAAGAGTTTTGGAATGAGCGGGTAGTATTTTGAATCAATAATAAAATTTGGGAATATCTTAAACAACCTGGCGTTACCGCTGTGTGTGGTTCTAAGGTTCCAAACAACCAGGTCTCCGATTTCAACAGGTACATTAAATGGATTTCCTTCCTTTATGGAAAGGGTATTCGAGGATTTATCCCTTAATAGCAGCCCGCCGGAATCTTTTACATGGCTTTCAAGATATATGCCAGATCGGCAAATATCATATTCACCATCCCAATCAGGTGCATTGGGGTCATTCCTGTCTGCATTATCTTTATGAAAAGCGCCAAAAGCTGAATCTCCAAATAAAAAGTTCGAGTCCCCAAAATAAGCGAGCTGGCCTGGAGGTAGTATTTCTTTAATTATATCCAGGAACCTGTCGTCATGCAATAAATAGTTCAACTGCGGATTTGAAAGGATGTCGCCTGTATTGCCGTTTGGCCTTGCGGGGTCAATAGATGCAATCACCTCTTCTCTAAGCTTCTCAATTTCAGTGGCCGGGAACACATTTTTTACATGTACCCAACCGTGCTCTACAAAATGTTTTCTTAAATCGGTTCCGGCTTTCATAATCAAAGATAAGTATGCAAATATAGGCGAAGTACCAGAAAATGCGCGAATGTATCACTCCAAAGAATTTGTCAGTACCTTCGCTGCCCTCGTTTCCTTTATGGGTATAGTCATAATGTCTTTATCAAGAATCACATAATCGGCCCATTTACCCGGCTCAATGCTGCCCTTTTCGTTTTCTTCAAAGTTTGAATACGCTGCCCAGATCGTCATTCCTTTCAGCGCTTCTTCCCTTGTGAGCGCATTCTCAGGCTGGAAACCTCCTGTAGGAGACCCGACACTGTCCTGCCTGGAAACCGCAGCATAAAAGCCATACAAAGGGTTAATGGATTCAACCGGGAAATCGCTTCCGGTCGGCAATACCCCGTTTTCCTGCATTAGCCATTTCAGCGCATAGCCGCCCTTTAACCTTTCTGCCCCAATCCTGTCCGCCGCCCAGTACATATCGGATGTGGCATGGGTAGGCTGCATGGAGGGCAGTATATTGTATTTGCCAAACAGGCTGAAATCATTTTTATTTACAATTTGGGCATGCTCAATCCGCCAGCGGCGGTTATTCCCCGGTTTCAAAACCGAAGCATATACATGCAGCATAAACCTGTTCGCCGAATCACCGATACAGTGGGTAGCCATTTGAAATTTTGAATTTGCAATGCGTTTGGCTGCATCTTTATAAAATTGTTGCGGATTTAACAAAAACCCCTGTTCTGCGGGTTTATCCAAGTAGGGTTGCAGCAGACAAGCCCCTCGTGAACCCAGCGCCCCATCGGCGTAAAATTTGAAACAGCAAACATGCAGCCTGTCGGTTTTATACGGGCCGTGGCCAAGATAATAATCCAGGTTTTCAGGTGTTCCGCTTGCCATGGCATAAATGCGCATTTTTAATTTGCCGGATTTTTGAAGCGAATCCATAATATCAATTACCTTCTTATCCAGCCCTGCATCATCCACGGTCGTCAGCCCGACTTTAAAGCAGTCTTCCTGTGCTTTTAAAAGGTATTTTACGATTTCTTCATGGCTCGGTTCCGGAATTACTTTTTTTACAAGGTCGCAAGCGTTGTCAATGAGGACGCCAGAGAGCCCAATTATATTAACAGGATTATCAACAGTACCCAACCCCCTCAATCTTTCTTTTAATTTTTTTGTCTCAGGCATTGAATAAGTCAGGACTTTACCACCTTCTACGGTAGTGGTAAAATCAATCCCCGCCAAATCCAATGCCTTTTGGTTCACCAGTGCCGCATGGCCATCTACTCTTGATAGATAAACAGGAGTATTCGGAAACAGCTTATCAAGGGTATCTTTTACGGGAAATTCTTTTCCCAGCCAACGGTTCTGGTCCCAGCCCCTGCCCAATATCCAGGGAGATTTATTGGTTTTGGCAAACCGAACAACCCTGTCAACCATTTCTTTGAATGATAGGCACCCGACAAGGTCAACTTCACTCCGCATTTTACCATAGCTTAGAAAATGGCAATGTGCATCAAAAAACCCGGGGTAAACCGGTTTGCCACCCGCGTCTATTGTTTTTGCCGCTTCAAATCCATTCCGGATATCGTCATTTGTTCCAACTGCAATAAATTTTCCGCCTTTCACGGCAAAAGCCTGCGCAACAGAGAATTTGCCATCTACGGTATAGACAACGCCATTATAGAGAACCAGGTCGGCTTTTTGCTTTTGATGGCAACTGATAAGGCACAGAAAAACAGGCAGGTACAGAAGTAAACTTTTCATTTGTTCAAATAATGCAGCCCACAATATTACTAAAAGAAAAGCCACAGGTAAAACTTATTGATCATTGATAATTGATAATTGAAAAAGCAGTACCTTTGCCGCTTCTATTAATTAGAAGACGAAAAACTAAATGGCAGTTAAAATCAGACTACAGCGTCAGGGACGCAAGAAAAAACCCTATTATCATATCGTAATCGCGGATTCACGTTCGCCACGCGATGGTAAATTCATCGAGAGAATTGGCGTTTATAATCCAAACACCAACCCCGCAACCATTGACCTTGACGGCGACAAGGCCCTTGATTGGATGACCAAGGGCGCTCAACCTACCGATACTTGCAGGGCTATATTATCCTACAAAGGGGTTATGTACCGCAAACATCTGGCAAGAGGTATTGCAAAAGGCGCATTGACTGCGGAAGATGCAGATGCAAAATTTGCAGCGTGGATGGAAGAAAAGGCAAATAAAATTGATCAGAAGATCGTAAGCCTTAAAGGCAAAATGGATTCTGAACAACGCACAAGGTTGGAAAGGGAATCGGCCGTGGCGCACAAGCGCGCGCAGGAAATCCTAGCTAAGAATAATCCTGAGCCCGTTGCAGAAGAACAGTCAGAAGAAGCAGAAGGCGCTGAAACCGAGACTCCGGCAGAAGAAGCTACACCTGAAAACGAATAATATTTATAGTAATGCCTGTCTGGAAGCTTGAAGATGGCATCCTTTTGGGCAAAATACTAAAACCTTACGGCTACCGTGGCTTCGTCCGGGTAGCCTTTTTTATTTCGGGGCTGGAGAACGTCTTATTCCAAGGCAGTTTCATTTTTATTGAATGGACTGAAAAGCCTGTTCCCTACACCATCCAGGAAATTTTATGGGACGATGACAAAACCGCAAGGGTAAAATTTGAAGGAGTTGAAAATCTTGATAGCGCTTCAAAATTAACCGGAAGGAATGTTATACTTTCTGAGAAAACAGTTCCTAAGAAGCTATTAAAGAATTTAGAGCCTGATGAATTAACCGGGTTTAAAGTAATTGATACTCAAAAAAGGATTTTGGGCTTCGTAACGGGACTGAATGAAAGTGGACGCCAGAGCATACTTGAAGTTAATTTCAATGAGAAAGAGCTCTTAATTCCTTTCCATGAAAACCTGATAAAGAAAATAGACGCTAAGAAGAAAGAAATCACCGTAGAACTGCCTGAAGGGCTATTGGACCTTTAGCGGTTATTGCAGGTTGTCAATAAGCTTTTGATATGGCACGTTTCCCATAAAATAATTCCATTCGTAAGGGGTCAGGTTCCGGGTTATCTTTTTTTTAAGCCTGTTTACAATATCTTGTTGATCAATATCATAAACATAGATATTCTTGTCCTTACCACCGGAAAAAATTCTTTTGCCATCCGGGCTTATCGCGATACTTTCCAGCCTCTTACCCTGTTTGCCAAAAACTACGGGTGGTATATCTCTGGCCCATTGCCATAATTTTACTTTACCGTCAAGCCCGGCGCTAGCCAATAAATTACTCTTGCCAAATACTACTGCACTATATGCGGGTATATGCCTTGGTAGCGCTTTGGCGAGGCTGCTTTTCTGCTTATTTGCGACCAGCCCGGTATAATAAACATTAAAACTCCCATTGGCATAGGCGGCTGCAACTACATTTCCCTTATCATTGAAACTTAAGCCGGAGACCTGGCCCATTTGCTTTAAAGGCTTTTTTAAAACTTCCGGCTCCTGCTTCTTATCATTTTGTCTTATTAGATAAATTGTCCCATCATCAAACCCTACCCCAATCAAATTTTGCGCCCCTGAAAAAGCGAGAGAGCTAATCCTGGAATCAAAACTGTCTTTTCGAGCAACATTTCCAGACATATCGTATATCAGCAGCATTTTGTCAAGACCGCCGGATACAATTTGAGTATTTGTAAAAATGAGTGAGGTGATTTTGGCAGTATGACCTGATAAAACTTCAGGCTTCTGGCCTGGGTTTTCTAAATTCCACTTATAAATATTTAGCCCCGAACATGCTGCAAGCCATTTATTGTCAGGTGAAAATGCCACAGCGCTAAACTCCCCCGCGGTGATTAATACCTTTGAAGATGGTTTTGAACCCGCTAAATCCCATAATATTACTTTGCCATCAGCTCCCGCAGAAGCCAGGTACCTGCTATTGGGAGAAACTGCAAGTCCTTTTACAACATCGTTATGCCCTTTAAAGACATATTTATCAGCGCTTTCAAAGGCCTTGTTAGCTTCATACAATGCCAACATGATATCTGGATTAAGTGAATCATTCCGGTTTGTCGAATTCAGTTTATAAGCCCAAAGGGCAAGCAAAGCCTTCAGGTTATTGTCTTCATTATGCTTGTTAAAATTCAACGACTTGATCGCAAGACTGTTAGCATTCTCAAATAACCGGAGATTTTCAGAGCTGCTTTTTTCAAACAGTACCAACTTTTTCAGGCTATCAGCTTTCCTTGATTCATCTTTTGCAATCTTTTTTTCGAGTTCGGATTTTTTCTCGGAATGTTCTGCAGACAGTTTAGCCAGTTGGGCTTTATTTCTTTGGATACTTTCCTGAAGTTTTTGTATATCCGCTACTTTCTTTTGCTTTTCGGTCTGCGCAGAAGCCTCTTTCTGCTGTTCTTCCTGAGCCTTCGCATTTTTCCTGGCTTCATTTTCCAGCGCTATTTGTTTGGATTTGGCTATAGATGTTTGTTTCAGGATGTTCTGGCGCTCAACGGCGTTATGTCGGTTAATAATTGCCAAAAACGTCAATCCCCCGGCGCTTAGGAGAACTAAAAAGACAAAATATAAGATAAGGGTTTTACGCTTTTTTGCGGTATGGCCGCCTTCTCCCCCATCAAAGTTTTCATCCCCGGAATGCATGTTTTGCCTTTAACTCTTAATCTTTTATAACCCGTTAGGAAACAAATAGTTTCCTTAAGCATTTAAGAATTATACTTTGGGGGAAATATTCCGCAGATACGGGGCAGTGCGATTCTAACTGGATCAGGCCTGTATCTTTTCAAACATATAACTGCCGAAGACCAGAAGCGCAAATGTAATAATGCCGAGCACCATAAAATCAAAACCCAATGAGAAGTCGCCTAAAGAAATAAGAGCGCCACGGATGCCGTCAACTCCATAGGTAAGCGGGTCTATTTTTACAACATATTCCATGATTTTTGGCAGCCCCTTCATGGGGAAAAGTGCACCTGATAAAAAGAATATTGGCATTACCAGGAAATTCATAATGAGCTGAAAGCCCTGCATATCTTCCAGCATGGAAGCAATAGCAGTCCCCAGGCTGGTGAATAATAACCCCACCAAAAAAACAAATATCAAGGCTACCGGAAGCATGTAAAGATGTTCTGGCCTGAAACCAATGAGGAGTGTAAGTAAAAATACGATAATGCCCTGAATAGTAGCAACTGTAGCGCCACCGAGTGTCCTGCCCAGCATAATCTGGATGCGTGGAACTGGGGCCACCATTGTTTCTTTCAGGAAACCAAACTGCCTGTCCCATATCAGTTCAATACCTGAGAATATAGCTGTGAACAATACACTCATGAGGATAATGCCGGGAGCGAGAAACTGCATATAGTTGCCGCCGCCTGCTTTTGAGTACATAGCACCGAAACCAAACCCGAAAGCCACAAGGAACAATACCGGCTGCCCAAGCGAACCGATGATCCGCGACCTGGAGCGGAAATATTTTTTTACCTGCCTGAGCCAGAGTGCATAAATTGTATTCATCGCCTGCCTCCCCACATTTTGCCCATGGACCTCAACCTGTCAAGGCCGCTTGCTTCTTCCTCTCTTATCGCGCTGCCGGTTAATTTAAGAAAAGCGTCTTCAAGCGAATCAGCCCCGGTTTCCTGTTTCAATTCTTCGGCCGTGCCGGTAGCTATTATTTTGCCCTTGTCAATAATGGCAATCCGTTCTGCAATTCGTTCTGCTTCTTCCATATAGTGTGTTGAGAAAAATACGGTCATCCCCTCATTTTTGTTCACTTCGCGAAGGTAGTTCCATAAATGGTTTCTTGTCTGGGGATCTAAACCAAGGGTCGGCTCATCCAAAAAAAGTATTTTAGGGTGGTGCAATAACCCCCTCGCTATTTCAAGCCTGCGTTTCATCCCACCTGAAAATGTTTTTACCAGGCTGTCTTTACGGTCATATAAGTCCACGAATTTTAAAAGATCTGTTATCCTGCCTTTTCTGAGGTTTGCGGCCATGTGGTACATTACTGCATGAAGATGCATGTTTTCCCATGCAGTCAAATCACTATCAAGGCTCGGGTCCTGAAAAACAATTCCGAAAGATTTTCGTGCCAGGTTTTTATGCCTTGCGGGGTCATGCCCATCAATAATAACCTTGCCTTCAGTAGGAGAAAGCAGTGTGGTCAGCATTTTAATGGTTGTGCTTTTGCCTGCGCCATTCGGGCCCAAAAAAGCAAATATTTCCCCTTTTTTCACATCGAAGGAAATATGGTCCACAGCAGTAAAATCCTTAAATTTTTTTACAAGGTTTTCTACGGAAATGATATTGTCTGTTTCTTCGTTCACGCCTTAAGTTTAATTCATAAGTTTTCAAATATACACATCGACGCCCATTTTCTAATGTTCCCTCATTAAGGACGAAAACTCAGGCCAAATATTTTTAAAGGAACAAATTTTTTGCCCTCAAATTTTTGGTTAAAAGCCGTTTTTTTTACTCGCAGGTTTATTCAATCACAAGCGGATAAGATAACCCAAGCATCCCCCTCACTCCTGCGGAATATATCTGACCCCGGTAAGGGAGATCCTTAAAAGTATAAAAGAAGCCATAATTAGCATCAATTCCAAGATTTATTTTAACTTTTGAAACGCCGAGTGTAATACCGACCCCACCCAATATACCACCGTTCCCCCGGTGCATGTTATTTGTCGCATTTATCGTTTTATCGTCCTCGGTATAGTTGCCTGCCAGGAGAAAACCACCATAGAGGCCGCCGCTGTAATACAGGCTTATATGTTTTACTATTTTATAACTCCATTTCAGCCTGCCGTACAGTTGCAGGTAATCGAATGTAATATTTGAGGTGAAATCTTTCGGGTGTAGCACTTGCGGTGATAGCGTAACCGGACCTGATTCTTCCTGGCTATACATGAAACCGGCGTTCATATACAAATGGTCGAGCCGGTCAAATTCTGCAAAAATGCCAGCATTATTTACTGGTTTATATGAAAAATCATGAAGGTTGGTAAAAACTCCCGAAGGCCATGCATATCCTCCAAAAACCCCGAGGTACGGAGCTTCTTGAGCAAAGATGTTGCCTTTAAAAGTCACTGATGCAATAATTACCAGTATAAATATTCTTTTCATTTTATGATTCTGATTTAAAGGGGCGAAATTAAAATTTCTTCAGATTTATTTTCGTACCGCTTCAATGCCAGGCAATTCAATTCCTTCCAGGTATTCAAGCATGGCGCCCCCGCCTGTAGATACATAGCTTACCTGGTCATTAAGGCCGAATTTATTGATGGCGGCAACAGAATCCCCTCCTCCTATCAGCGAAAATGCTCCTTTTGAGGTAGCTTCGGCAACGGCGAAAGCTATTTCTTTCGTCCCGTTCTCAAAATGGCTCCATTCAAAAACACCCATTGGCCCATTCCAGAGTATGGTTTTTGATTTCACCAGTATATCTTTATAGTCTTCAACGGCTTTTGGCCCTATATCCAGTCCCATTCTATCGTTACTAATGTTGTCAGAGTTCTCAACTTTTACATTTGCATCGTTGCTGAAACTATCTGCTGCCAGGCTGTCTTGGGGTAACAGCAGGCGCACATTTTTTTCTTTTGCCTTTTGCATGAGCGACCTGGCAAGTCCAAGCTTATCGTCTTCCGTTTTAGATTTTCCAACATCGCCTCCGGCAGCTTTGATAAAAGTATAAGCCATGGCGCCACCTACCAATATATTATCCGCCTTGGCAATCAGGTTTTCAATAATTCCAACTTTGTCGGAAACTTTAGCGCCCCCTATAATGGCTGTAAATGGCTTTTCGTGCTCTTTTATCACCTTATCAATATTATTGATCTCGTCCTGCATCAATTCACCAAACATTTTATTCTCCGGAAAAAATTTAGCGATAACCGCAGTAGAGGCATGGGCACGGTGAGCAGTGCCAAAAGCATCATTTATATAAACATCCCCAAGTGAAGCCAATTGCTTTGCAAATCCCTCATCCCCTGCTTCTTCTTCATTATAAAACCTCAGGTTTTCGAGCAGCAAAACTTCGCCGGGTTTCAAAACCGATACGGCATCAGCGGCGGATTTACCAATACAATCTGAAGCAAATTTTACAGTTACCCCAGGCAGCAGTTCTTCTAAAGAAGACAGCACATGTTTCAGTGACATCCCCATATTGGCTTTACCCTTCGGCCGCCCAAGGTGCGACATTAATATGGCTGCCCCGCCATCCTTTATCACTTTTTTTATGGTTGGAATCGCAGCCCTGATACGGGTGTTGTCTGTTACACTGAAATGATCATTGAGTGGAACATTAAAATCAACCCTGATAAGGGCGTTCTTTCCTGAAAAATTATAATTGTCTATGTGCTGCATCCGATTTTTAAATTTCGCGCAAATTTAAACGATTTGAGGCTGGTACGGTCAAAGAAAACCGGATTTGCTAATTTTTCGATTTGTTTTGGCAACTTTGCAGGCATAAAGCAATAGCCGATGAACTACTTAAAGGTTGATAAAATAGAAGGATACAGTATTATCACTATTGAAAGTGAAGTAGCGGATGATACGCTTTTTGAGCAATTATTTAAGCAAGTGATCCAGGAAATGGAGGATGGCAGGCTTAACTTCATCTTTAATTTCGAAAAGGTCAAAGACTTCCATCATTCCCTGTACCTGAAACTCAACCACATCAACAATGTGATATTGAAAGAGAGTGGAATCCTGGTCATTGCATGTTTTAATGCCGTAAACCCTGAACTTTTTAATGATCTTGACATTGTTTCTACCAAAACCGTGGCCGAGGCCGGGGATTATATTATTATGGAAGAAATTGAAAGACAGTTTTTGGAGGTTGACGATGAAGAAACAGACGAAGAAATGGAGGATTAGCAAACCGACTTGGTAAACATTTATATATTACTTAATATTGCACGTTCTGAATGATTAAACAAACTATATCGTTATGAAAAAGATTTACTTCCTTTTAGCCCTTGTATTTGTATTCCTGAATGTGTCCGCGCAAGCCCAATGTACGCCGGACAGTGTCAATTTTCCCAAAGACAGTCTTATTACTCCGGCCACTTTATCAGCTACTGCGGGAGTTACTTATAACCAGACTGTTCAATTCAGGTTTCCGAAGGATACCACCATTACTCAAAGCGGCTTTACCGCAAGTGTACATGTAGATTCTGTAACGTTTGACAGTGTTCGCAATTTTCCTTCATCTTTCAATTATCAGTGTGGCAATAAAACATGTACCTATAGGGGAGGGCAATACGGATGTGTACTTATCACCGGTAGTCCTACTTCCAGCCAGATAGGAAATTATAAATTGGAAGTTTATTTCATTGCTTACCTTACCGGAACAAGTGGCATTTTAACAGGAAGCCATTTCACTTTTCCTGATAGTGGAAAAGTAACTCTGTCGATAACCCATAATACAGGTATTTTTAACCAGCCTGTAAATACATCTTTTGAACTCGCGCAAAACTACCCAAACCCCTTCAACTCAAATACTGAAATTTCATTCAATTCCCCGGATATTCAGCCGGCTTACCTTATTGTCAGAAACGAATTGGGCCAACAGGTCTATAATAAAGAAATTCATGCTGTTCAGGGCTTTAATATTTTGAATTTTAACCGGAGCAGCCTGCCACAGGGAATGTATTTTTACAGCATCCAAAGCGGAAATAACATTATAACCCGGCGCATGGTTATCAAAGACTGATGCCATTTGAACTGACAATTTTAGGCTCCGGTTCCGCTACCCCAACCCCCGAAAGGTACCCGAGCGCTCAGTTCCTGGTATTTGGCGATCATCATATCCTTATTGACTGCGGGGAAGGCGCCCAGGTGCAGATGATGCGCTACGGGGTAAAGATGTTCAGGCTCGACCTGGTTTTTATTTCGCACCTCCATCCTGATCATTTCCTGGGGTTGCCAGGGCTTATAAGCTCACTAAGCCTCAAAGGCCGTAAAGAACCGCTGGATATTTATTCCCCAAGAGGATTACAGGAAATTTTAGAAGTGCAGTTCCTTTTTGGAGAAGTGCACCTGAGCTATGAACTACGTTTTCATGTTTTTAATGATTCCAACGAAAGCATCGAACTGGATGACAAATACCTGACCGCATATAGCTTCGCATTGAGCCACCGGGTAGCCTGCAGGGGTTTTGTTTTCAAAGAAAAGAAGCCGTCCAGGAAAATTAAAAAAGACCTGCCCGATGCCTCAAAGCTCCCTCCTGAAGCATACCCTGTTTTGCGGCATGGCAAAGATTATATTGATCCGGATGGTAAAACATGGCTTCAGGAAGATTATACCATACCGAATGAACCACCGTTTGTCTATGCCTATATAACTGACACTTTATACATGCCCAAACTGGCTTCCAGGTTTGCTGATCTTGAAATCAGTACCCTGTATCATGAAGCTACCTTTATGAATGATTTAAAAGAAAAAGCCGTAACCACCTGCCATTCCACTGCAAAGGAAGCGGCAGAATTTGCCGTAAAATGCAAGGCCCAAAGATTGCTGATTGGTCATTTTTCTTCCCGGTATAAAGACCTTGAACCTTTGCTAAATGAAGCAAAGGAAATTTTCCCAAATACTTTTCTGGCGGTGGATGGTGAAAAGTTTGGAGCGTAGATTTTTCATTTTCTTACGCGTTCAAAAAAACGGATTATGGAACAATGTTGTATTTTTTGAACGGATTGTATTATATTTGCTTTCAAGCACATAAAAAATATGAAACACATCATCTTTACCCTATCGTTAGTAATAATTACCGGAACTGCATGGTCTAAACCGGTAACACAATCCGTTGCAAAATTGGTGGGTACCAACTTTATTGCAGCAAAATCAGGGTCAATTTATAACAAAAAAAGTGTAAATCTTACTCTTGGTTATAGTTCACCCGCAGCGTCTCCAGCAACGGTTTCGCAGCCTGCTTATTATATTTTCAATTCCGCTTCAGGCTTTGTCATAATCTCCGGGGACGACGCGGCAAACCCCGTTCTGGCGTATTCAAATGAAGGCAGTTTCGACCCAAAAAATATTTCACCTTCAGTTTCCTACTGGCTTGCCGGCT
>Ga0134126_10003682_pt1 | contig 19191 bp, 13 predicted proteins | sample KB31752_FD_96881 | JGI IMG/M metagenome (GOLD analysis project Ga0134126, IMG submission 96881) | Terrestrial soil microbial communities with excess Nitrogen fertilizer from Kellogg Biological Station, Michigan, USA - KB3-175-2 | ecosystem: Environmental > Terrestrial > Soil > Unclassified ...
CGTGAACTTCCCTTGCAAATCTCTTGGACTCAAGTTGTGATGTCTCCTTCAAACATTGTTGATTCAATTAAAGCCTCTACACGGCTGGCGGCCAATACCGCAGGCTGCGGAAGTGCTTGACGAAATCCATGTAGGTGGGCGAACAAAGGGGCGTAGTTGAGGCTGGTTCTGTATGATTCATTACGCATTTGGGGGCTTTTGTATTCGTCCTGTGTCACAGGTTGTTGGAAAACCATTGACTTCTCCTCCGCCTACCGCCCCCCGCACCCGTGAAACAAAAAGGAGGGTCGCGGCTCATCCCAAGTGTGGTGTTATGGATCGCCCAAGTCCTGACAATTGTCACTGCGGTCCGGTGACGATCTCCACTTTTCACATTCCTCGTTTTGCAGCATGATGTATCGCACAACGGCAGTCCTAAGGAGAATAGGCATGAAGAAATTGGCTGTGATGACGGTGGGCCTGGTTGTTGTCCTGGCAACAATAAGCGCGGCGGCGCAGATGACCCCGCCGACTCCCGCTCCGGAACTCAAGAAACTCGACTACTTCATCGGAACGTGGAACATCGATGCGACCATCGGTCCCGGACCATGGGGTGGGGGAGGGAAGTTTACGGCAACCGGAACCGACGAATGGCTAAAGGGCAACTTCTTCGTCGTGGGTCACGATGACTTCTCCCTGCCTGCCGAGATGGGCGGCGGCGGTACTGCTGTGACCATCATGAGCTACGATCCCGACAAAAAGGTCTATACCGAAGACCGCTACGACAGCAACGGCCAGCACCAGAAAAGCTCTGGCACCGTGAATGGCGATACCTGGACGTGGACCTCCGAGAACAACTACGGAGGGATGACGATTCAGGGGCGCCTAACGATCAAGGTGGTTTCGCCGACGTCGTACACGACCAAGTACGAAGTTTCGGCTGACGGCGGAGCGACCTGGATGCCCTTCTGGGACGGCAAAGCCACGAAGAAGTAAGACCCTTAATTGTGCGGGCGGAGCCTGCCCTGAGCGACCGACCCTCGGGAGGGAGTCGAATGGGCGCCCTCGCCCGCCTTGTTCTGTCTATGGCCAACTCTTCCAAGTTTCCGATTTTTTACAATCTTTGCGATTGACAAGGCGCCGATATTCGCCTATTCTTCGCCCGTCGTGCAGATTGCTCGAACGGAGAAGGTCTATGAAGCGTTGGTTAATCGGCACTGCCTTGTTAACCTTGGGCATCATCGCGGCGAATTCTGCGTACGCGCAGATGACGCCTCCAACACCCGCACCTGAACTCAAGAAACTCGAGATGTTTGCCGGTGACTGGACCGCGGAAGGAACTATGACGGCGGCTCCTGGAGCGCCCTCGGGCAAATGGACCATGACCACCCACGCCGAGTGGATGGAAGGGAGCTTCTTCCTGGTGGAACACGACACCATGGACTTGGGCGCGATGGGCAACGTAAAGGAACTCGCGGTAATGGGATACGATCCCGAGAACAAGGTATACACCTATCGAGCTTTTAGCAGCATGGGTGAGGCAGAGAACGCGACTGGGACGCTGGATGGCGACACATTGACATGGCTCAGCGATGAGCACATGAACGGCCAAATGATGAAGGGGCGCTTCACTATGAAGATCCTTTCACCGACCGCCTACAATATGACGTTCGAGCTGTCGCAGGATGGCAAGCAGTGGGTGATCGCAATGGAAGGGAAGGCGACGAAAAAGTAGGTATCAATCTCTGGCGCGACCGCGACCCTGCCTCACCCTGTCCTGTTTCCCTGGGGTGGGGCAGTCGCGTTTATAATCTTTTCTTCGGCCCACCAGCACAATTGCCATCAGCCGTCAGCCATCAGTAGAAGGCGAACACGCAAGCTGACGGATATCCCTCAGGGATAAATAGATTCCTCACCGCTCAAGCGGTTCGGAATGACAAAGAATAGGTTTTCCTGATGGCTGACGGCTGATGGCTCATAGCTGATAGCTTCTTCCGAAAGGCAAACTTTGCTCGATTTTTTAGGCGACTTAAAACGCACGACAATGTGCGGCGCTCTCCGTGCATCTGACGCGGGGAAGAAGGCCGTGCTCATGGGATGGGTCAACCGCCGCCGTGACCTCGGCAGCATTGTTTTTATTGACCTGCGCGACCGCACTGGTGTGACCCAGGTTGTTTTCAACCGCGAGAATTCCGCCGCTCACGATAAAGCCGAGCAACTGCGCAACGAGTTCGTCATCGCCGTCATTGGAACGGTGAAACTGCGCGACAAAGATACGGTCAACAAAAACATCGCTACTGGCGAAGTCGAACTTATCGTCGAAGAACTTCGCATTCTGAACGACTCGAAGCAACTACCGTTCCTGCCGGGCGACACCGTCCTTCCTAACGAAGAGATGCGGCTGAAGTATCGCTACATCGACCTGCGCCGCGACGCCATGCAGTTCAACATCGAAACGCGGCACAAGGTTTCTAAGGCGATTCGCGATTATCTGTCATCTCAAGGCTTCTTCGAAATTGAGACGCCATTCATGACGCGCTCGACGCCCGAGGGCGCTCGCGACTACCTCGTGCCAAGCCGCGTGCAGCCGGGGAGTTTTTATGCTCTCCCGCAGTCGCCACAGATGTTCAAGCAAATCCTGATGATCTCGGGATTCGATAAGTATTTCCAGATCGTCCGCTGCTTCCGGGACGAGGACTTCCGCGCCGACCGCCAAGCCGAGTTCACGCAAATAGACCTGGAGATGACATATCCGCGGGTTGAAACGGTGTGGGGCGTTGTCGAGGGATTCTTGACTGCTGCCTTCAAGGCTGCAGGTGTGGACATCAAGACGCCGTTCCCGCGCATGAGCTACGACGAGGCCATCCGCAAATACGGAAACGACAAGCCCGACATGCGCCTGCCAGCCATGGTCGACATCCGCGAGGCATTGGCGCCGGAAGAACTTGAAGAACTGACGACTAAATTCCGCATGCGCAAGGAATTCCCTGTCCAGCTAATTCGGATTCCGCACGCGGGAGATATTTCGGGAACCGAGCGCCGCACGATAGGAACGTACGGCGCGTATAACCACGTTCAGGGGCCGGCATTCGTCCAGTTAATGACCGATCCCAAGCGGTTTGCGAAGGATTACACGGCCTTGTCGGATAAGGTTGCGGGGTTTGCGAAGGTTGGGGCTGACGATCTGTGGTTGTTGGCTGGTGCGGCCAACAAGCCGGAGAACGCCGCAGTCATGGATCAGGATGTGCAGCATTTCTGCGAGAAATGCGGGTTCTTGCGCCTCGATCTTGCGCAGAAATACGCGTCCAAGCACAAGGCCTTTGAAAAAATCGGCGATGTTGCAAAGGATTACCGCTTTCTTTGGGTCTCGGATTTTCCCATGTTCGATTGGGACAAGGAAGAAAAGGCGTGGATGCCGGCGCACCATCCGTTCACCACGCTGCATGAAGAAGATTTTGCCAAGCTGGAAGCAAATATTGATTCGGCTCGCGATCCGAAGTCACCGCTGGGCGAGATTCGCGCCCTGGCGTACGACGTGGTACTGAACGGAACCGAACTGGGATCTGGCTCGATCCGTATTCATCGCCAGGACGTGCAAAGGAAAATCTTCGAGGCTCTCGGCATGAGCGACGAGGAAGCCAAAGCGCGCTTCGGGTTTTTCCTTGAGGCGTTGGAGTATGGCACCCCCCCGCACGGCGGCATTGCGCTGGGACTAGACCGCATTGTGATGATCCTTACAGGCGCTGAAAGCCTGCGTGAGGTGATCCCATTCCCCAAGACCGCTCGCGCGGTGGACCTGATGGTCGATGCCCCAAGTCCCGCGACGGAAAAACAGTTGAAGGAGTTGGGCCTTCTGATCAAGAAGGCTACATAGTTGCAGTGACTTCTTCCTCACAGGACTGGAATTCCTCCCGTTACGCGCAGAACGCGCGCTTTGTATCTGATCTAGGCCAGCCGGTGCTGGAATTGCTCAATCCGCAACCCGGAGAGCGCATTCTGGATCTTGGTTGCGGCGACGGGGCCTTGACCGAAAAGCTTGTCGCAGCCGGGGCAGAAGTAGTCGGCGTCGACGGTTCCGCGGACATGGTCAGTGCGTCACGCGAGCGCGGACTCGATGCTCGCGTGATGGATGCATACGACCTCACCTTCAGCAATGAGTTCGACGCGGTCTTCTCGAACGCCGCGCTGCACTGGATGAAACGGGATCCTGACACGGTGATTCAGGGTGTTTACCGTGCTCTAAAGCCCAGCGGGCGCTTCGCGGCGGAAATGGCGGCCATGGCTGCGTCGCCGCCATAGTAGTGGCGCTTTGTGCAACTCTACAGAAATATGCAATCGCGCAACCGGCGTCGTTCATCCCCTGGTACTTCCCGACCGTTGATGATTACCGTTTGCGTCTCGAACGTGTCGGGTTTCGAGTCGAGTACATCGCATTGATTCCTCGCCCTACGCCGCTACCCACCGGAATGCGCGGTTGGTTGGAGACGTTTGCGATCCCATTCACAAATCTCTTACCCGAGAGTGCGCGCGGAGCATTTCTGGATGAAGTCACGCAGCGTTTGGGCCCGGCTCTCTGCGACGAGCGGGGACGCTGGACGGCGGATTATGTGAGGTTGAGATTTCTGGTGGAAAAGAAATGCTCAGCCGTACTGGCTGGTTCTTAATTCACCTTACTCTCCGGCGTCTTCCCGAAGCCCCGCGTATTCACCCGCGGGGCGAGGGATCTCGCGTGGAGCGCAGATGCCCCACGCAAGATCTTTCGCTCCGCCTGAAGAACGGCTGCGCTCAGGATGACGCCTCGAAATAGAAATTGATACGAATGAGTACTGACCGGTCGGCCAGCTTACGCTCGAGCCACTGACTACTTTCCTACATCCCTGAGGAATTCGGCGAATTGGACGCGCTGTTCGGCTGCTGGGGCGCGTATTTCGAAGCGCACTTGGCTTGAATCTGTCTGGCGTAGAAGACGTTGTCGCGGCCGAAACTTCCTTCAGCCAGGGCCTGAGCATTGTCTTTGAACGTATCCGGCGGGGGTTCCGTGCTGTTGTACACCACATTCAGTAGCTGATCGTTCTCAACCAGCACAAAACTCATGTTCGTACCGCTGCGCTTAATCGAGCCGGGCTGCACGTTGCCGGCGACGCGCAGGCGCTTGGTATAGGCGCCATCGCCCATCCCATGCAGCTCTTTGATGGTGACGTAGTAGCTCTTACTCTCCTGCACGCCGGTGTAGGCCAAGTAGCCCAAGGCGAGCAGAATCAGCACCATCGCGATCCCGAATTTCAGGAACTTACTGGATTGAGAAGACATGAAGGAACTCTACTCCTGACTCTACTCGCCGCGGAAACACGGGTCAAGGAGAGAGGTTCGGCAAACGCCGACTTAGCGGCGCCGTTCGGGCGGTCAGAACGGGAACCGCACCGAGAGAATCGCGTTGTGGTTGGTAGTGTGAAAGTCAGTGGTGGCAATCTGATATCCGCCTCCCACCACAAAGCCAACCCTGCCCCAGAGCGGGAACCGCCCGAGCACCAGGCCCGGGGTCGCGAAGTTCTGATGCTGGCCGGCGTTCTTGCCACCTGGAAGAACGTGGAGTTCATTTCCACTTCTGGCCACAACTTGCGAAAGAGCCTGTACTGGAAAGCGTTGTTCCAGCTGTAAGTGCGGCCTAATAAGTTCGTATCGGCGACGGGGAACGTTGCGCCGAACGTCCCCTGCAAATCGAAATCACGGAAGCCTTTGCCGTAAGCAATAGTAGGTGTGATCGTGGCGTGAAGCGCTCCGTTCTTCTGATTGCCGGTGGGCAGAGTCCAGCCTAGGAACGCAGTCAGAATATATCCGCCGTGCTTCTCGTTCGCGGAGAGCAGGCGGTACTTCACCAGGAACGCAGTATCGCCGAAGCCATCGTGTACGACAGGATCGTTGTGGGCCAAATACGGAGGCACGTTGAAGATGACCTCAACCTTTTCGCAAGGAATTAACTCCAGCCCTTTGCCGCCGTCGTAGTTGTTCGTGGTGATGCCCTGTCTGTTGTTTTGCCAAAGCTGGTCGTACCGGAACTCCTCTTCCAGGCGAGGCGTGGTGGTGGCAATCGGGGTGATCCAGTGGGGTTGCTCTTCCTTGGTTTTGTCCACGCGAGCGAACCAATCGCTGAAATATCCATCCTGGGCTGGCGAGAGGGAAGGAGCAAACACAGACAACACCGCAACCGCGAGCAAGCACGACCGACGCATTTCGAACGTTTCTCTCCTTTAGATCAGAAAAACCGTAAGTGTATCGGCACTGTTATTATTGTGGCAACTTTGATACGGTTTCATGCAGTTTTGTGACTGATCCGTCACACTGCGAGGAAAAAGATGACACCAAGGAAGACTCAGAACCCAGCCGATGCCGATCCGCTCTTGCGCATCGGGGACGCGGCCCTCCATTTAGGGATCAGCGTCCCCACCATTAAGCAGTGGATCTATCGTAAGAAGATCCGCAGCATCCAGACCGCGGGCGGTCATCATCGAATCCCCCAGAGTGAAATTGATCGATATCTTTACCGGACGCGTGGGCGAACTGAGAGCGAACGTATTGACCTCATCCGCCACGTGAGCGGACGTAACCAACTGGTGGGCCGGATTGAGGAAGTGCGCATAAGCGGGTTGATGGCGGAGGTGAGCATGTCCATCGGGGACCAGAGAATTACCTCCATTATCACCGCCCGCTCCGCTCGCGAGATGCACCTGACAGCCGGCCAAACAGCAGCAGCTCTGATCAAAGCGACCGAGGTGATGATCCTCCGGGTATAAAGCAGGGGCGGCGTTACTTTGGGCATCTCGGGCTGGCGACCTCTTGCATTTACGATTGTGCTGACCGGAAGTCCAAGGTCGCGTCCTCTGTGCGGTTGCCACGCTGCTGCAGTGCTCGCCATCGGTTCAGGCGCTCAAAACGCTTGAATTCACAACGATTCATCAATCTGTGACCGGAGATTCATCGAATTTTAAACGGAGCCTCGCTAATCTAAGGCTTCGCCGAGAGTTCTAGAATCGTCGTTCGAGCTTCGCATGCGACGAGTGTTACTGCGGACGTGAATCGTTTTGGCGGGGCGCATTGCCGAAAGCCGTTGTGTTGGGCTCTACAGCCATGCGGCGTCACTGATTTCAAGAGTAGTGTCCTATCTACCTTTTCGAGGAGATCACAAGATGAAGCGAGTAACAGCTTTGGCGCTGGCCCTCACCCTGATGGGCGTGTTTCCGGCGGCGCAGGCTCAACAGGGTACAACGGTTACCAAGAGCACGCGAAAAAAGACCGCGGCGTCGACAAGTAATGCCGCGATCGCCTCGCAGTTGAGCGAATTGAAGCAAGCGCTGGATGCGCAGCAACAACAGATCAAGCAGTTGAGCGATCAGTTGCAGAGCCGCGATCAGCAGATTCAGCAGTTACAGCAAAACCTTCAGCAGAGCCAGAGCGCTGCCTCGCAGGCTGAGAGCAAGGCTGACGCAGCGGCTTCCCAAAGCGCGAAGCAGGACGAGGCGGTCAATGCGTTGCAGAGTGATGTCAAAGATTTGAAGCAGAACTCGACCAATACCGCAGTGGCGCTGCAGGAAACCCAGACCAACGTGAAGAAGGAAGTGGAGAGCCCGACCGCGCTTCACTACAAGGGCATCACCATCACGCCAGGCGGTTTCGTCGCGGCTGAAACTGTGACCCGCCAGCGTGCCGCTGCCGCCGACATCAACACTCCGTTTACCGGAATTCCTTACACCGCGAATGCTCTCTCCCGCGTCGGCGAGACGAACCTGACCGCCCGCCAGAGCCGCTTGAGCCTGCTCGGCGAGAGCAAGATTGGCGACACCAAGCTGACCGGCTACTGGGAAGCTGACTGGCTGGGCACTGGCGTCACCTCCAACAACCGCCAGAGCAATAGCTACGTTATGCGCCAGCGCGTCATCTTCGGCCAGGTGGCATTTAAGAGCGGGCTGAGCGTAACGGCTGGCCAGATGTGGTCGCTGCTCACCGAGAACAAAAAGGGAATTGCCCCTCGCACCGAACTACCACCGCTTACTATCGACTCGCAATATAACGTCGGATTCACCTGGGCGCGTCAGTACGGATTCCGCGTCGTTCAGGATTTCGGTGGTAAGTTTGCTCTCGGAGTTTCGGTCGAAGGACCGCAGGCCACGGTTGGCGGTCGCGGCTTCTCATCACTGGCAACCAGCACCGCAGGCATTACCACGAATACTGCGGGCAACACAATTCTGAATGCCATCGGCGCCGGCGGCGGTCTGTACAATTACACCGACACATCCGGCTACACGACCAATAAGGCCCCTGACTTTATTGTGAAAGCAGCCATCGATCCGGGCTGGGGACACTATGAAATCTTTGGGGTGGCAAGCCTGTTCCGTAATCGCATTTATCCTTGCGCAGTGGCGGGAACGAATGCTACCGACACGGTTGTCCCAACCACTCCGACCGCGATTAACTGCCCGTTAACAGCCACACCGGTTTCCAGCGCGCTCGGTGCATTCAATGACAGTCGCACGGGCGGCGGAGCTGGAATCAACTTCCGCTTGCCGATCTATGCCAAGAAACTGGAATTTGCATTCCAGGGATTGGCTGGTGATGGCGTGGGACGCTATGGATCCGCACAGCTGCCCGACCTGACCTTCCGCCCTGACGGAACCGAAGCTCTGATCCGGACCGCACATGGGCTTGCTGGTCTTGAATATCACTCCAACAAGTGGGACATGTACGCCTACGGCGGCGCCGAGTACGCAGCTCGCGCGGCATACACGGGATACAACAGCATCACAGTGACCAAGACGCCAGCGATCACGTTCGTGCCGAACGGCAGCACGAACGCAACGTGCCCGGTTCCGGCAGCGAACGGGACTTGCCTTATCCCCGCCACCACCAGTACGTCGATCAAGACCAACGGGATTGGCGGATACGGATCGATATTCGCCAATAACAGCGGCTGCCAGACTGAAGGAATTCCGTCCAACAGCCTGGGGCAGTTCCCGCCCGCATCGAGTCCATTTGCTCCGAACGGCGGCGGCAACTGTGCAGGCGACATTCGCACGATCGAAGAAGGCACGCTGGGCTTCTGGTACAAGTTCTACAACGGTCCGAAAGGTGGTTTCCGTCTCGGTATTCAGTACTCGTACTTTGAGAAGTTCGGCTGGTCTGGGAACAACAACAAGCCCGGAGTCGCAGGATTCTCACCCCGAGCTGTGGATAACATGATCTGGACCTCGATCCGTTACTACATTCCGTAGAGGACGAGATCCGGAATCGCAAACAGGTTTTCGGCGCGTGCTGATGCAGTACGCGCCGAGATTTTAAATATGATGCGGGAGGTCTCAGAACAGCCAACGTTTTTGAAATGTGCGCGCATCGAAAGTTACGTTGGGCACATTCAGAAAGCTTGGGCCGCTTTTCCCGCGTTATATAATTTGACATCGATCCGCACTACAAATTGTGCTTCACTACCGTTGCTGGGAGCCGAACGGGTGCCTAAAGTACGCCTTTTAAGCGGCCGGGGAATCGCGGTAGCGCTGGTCATATTCGCGCTTACCGCCTCTCTATCTACCCGTGTGTTTCACGATAGCTACAGCCAAAGTTCGCAGGTTCAATCCAGCTCTTCTTATCAAAAAGTTCAGCACCGCGATAAAGACGCTTCTGAGTGGGTGCCACCAACTTCGGAGTTGTCGATCTTGTGGGTTGAAGAAGCATCGGTTACGCCCGAGACTCGCGACGAACTATGCGTTCGAGTCCATTACGAATCACTCTACAATCGCCCCCCTCCCACCGCTTAATTTCCGTCAGCTCTAATTGTGCCCGAAATCAGTGCTGGTAATCCATCGGCACGTGTGCTGGGTTTCTACTAATCCAGAAACTCAGGGTTTCGCGGCTGTCGCCCATTCTGAAAAAGTCGAGTGCTTGTCGGTGATCCAGCATGGAATGTCTGGTTGAAACGGCTCTCGGCAACAACAGTTCTGAACAACAGCGAACAGGATGCAATTCAATGAATATGAAATACAAACGCAAGCATTACCTGATTCTGGCGGTTGCGGTTGTACTTGGAGTGGGAGTGCTCTTTCGCCTGTCGGGACGTAAAGCGCACGCCAGCCCATCTGCTGAATTGAACGCGCCGACTGCGGCAGTGGTGATGGTGCAGCGAAAGCCGATTGCCAACACGATCACCTTGTCCGGCGATTTCCGGCCATTTCAGGAAGTCGATGTTCACGCCAAAGTCGCCGGTTACATCCACAAGATTTATGTCGACGTCGGCGACCGCGTGAAGACCGGCCAAGTGCTCGCTGTGCTCGAGGTTCCGGAACTCAACGCGCAGGTGCAGGGAGCCGACGCGGCATGTGAACGCGCCAAAAATGCGATCCGTCGGGCTAAGGGTGACCTGCAGCGTGCGGAATCTCTGCACGCGGCCACTCATCTGGATTACGACCGATTGAAGCAGGCGTCTGCGACGCGGCCCGGACTGATCGCACAACAAGAACTGGATGACGCTATGGCCAAGGATAAAGAAGGGGAAGCTCAAATCTCCGCCGACGAAGCGGCTCTCTCCGAGGCCGAAAGCCAGTTGGCCGAAGCTGTAGCGCAGCAAAAGCAATACTCGGCCATGAGCGACTACACCGAGATCAGAGCGCCGTTCACAGGTGTCGTCACGAAGCGTTACGTCGATACCGGTGCGCTGGTGCAAGCAGGCACCAACTCGAACACTCAGGCTCTGCCGGTGGTCAGCGTCGCTCAAACTGACCTGTTTCGTCTGACTCTGCCGGTGCCTGAATCAGCCGTCCCTTCGGTTCGTTTGGGTAGCACGGTTACAGTCCGCGTTCCCGCGCTCAATCGCAATTTCGATGGAAAGGTTTCCCGGTACGCCGACGCGGTCGCGCAAGACACGCGCACCATGCACACCGAAGTCGATGTGCCCAATAAGAACGGCAACATCGTGGAAGGAATGTACGCTGAGGTTGATCTCACTCTGAGCCAGAAGAACTCAGTTCTAGCCGTCCCCATTCAAGCGGTTACCCGGAATGGCGTCGAAGCTTCCGTCCTTGTCGTCAATCCGCAGGATCGGATCGAGGAGCGTCAGGTGCGCCTCGGACTCGAGGGCGCCAATCAAGTTGAGGTTGTCAGCGGCCTCTCCGCTAATGAGCGCGTGATTGTTGGCTCTCGCTCCGAGTTCCGCCCGGGCGACGTCGTTACCCCCAAGCTAGCCGAAAACCAAGAGGAAAAGTTCTGATGTCGCGTTTTGCCATCAAGAATCCCTATTTCATCATTGTTTGTTGCCTGATCATCGCGATCGTGGGCACGACCGTGCTGGTTCGCATGCCGGTGGACCTCTTTCCGCCGATCAACATACCTGTGGTGGTGGTTGCAACGTTTTACTCCGGAATGCCTCCGGAGCAGATTGAAACCGACATCACCGGCCGCTTCGAGCGGTTTTTTACACTGGGCAGCAACATCGACCACATCGAGTCGCGATCTCTTCCCGGCGTCAGCCTCATCAAAATTTATTTCCAGCCGGGAACGAATGCCGACGCGGATCTCAGCGAAATTTCCAATCTCGCCATGGCGGACTTGCGCAAGCTGCCGCCCGGCACATTGCCGCCTGTCGTACTCAAGTTCGACGCATCCAGTTTGCCAGTATGTTTGATCACCTTGAAGGGGCAGGGTCTCAACGAAACGCAATTGCGTGACTTGGGGCAATACAACGTGCGCAACCAGGTGGCAAACGTCCCCGGCGCCTCGGTTCCGCAGCCGTTTGGCGGACGGTATCGCCAGATCATGGTGTACGTCGATCCACTCAAGCTCGAAGCTCACGAACTCAGCGTGATGGACGTGGTGCGGACGGTGAACGACAGCAATCTCATCCTTCCCGCAGGCGATGTGAAGATCGGTCCTGTCGACTACAACCTCTATACCAACAGCCAGCTGCCGAACACCTCCGAGATCAATCATCTGCCGCTCAAAACTGTGGGCAACGCTTCTGTGCTGGTGCAGGACGTCGGCAAAGCCATGGACGCGCACGAAATCCAGACCAATATTGTGCGCGTGGATGGGCAGCCCTCGGTCTATTTGCCGATTTTGAAGCAAGGAGGGGAGACCAACACGATTTCCGTCGTGAGCGGGATCAAAGATGCGGTTCGCGACCTCACCGACATCCCCAAGCAGCTGATCGCCAAAGTTGTCTTTGACCAATCCGTGTTTGTAAAGAAAGCCATCGATAACCTGCTGCACGAAGGCGCCATCGGGCTCATCCTCACAGGCATCATGATTCTGCTTTTCCTGGGCAGCATGCGCGCCACCGCGGCGGTCTTCCTCTCGATTCCCCTGTCCGCACTGGCTGCTTTTCTGGCCCTCAGCGCCACTGGGGGAACGGTCAACACCATGGTGCTCGGCGGGCTGGCATTGGCTTTTTCGCGATTGATCGATAACTCCGTCGTGGTGCTGGAAAACATCTTCCGGCACATGGAGATGGGCGAGTCGCCGGAGGTGGCGGCGGAGAAAGGCGGTCAGGAAGTAGCCTTGCCCGTGCTCGCGGCCACGCTGACGACGATTGTCGTGTTCTTCCCGGTCGTGTTTCTTTACGGCGTTAGCCGGTTCCTGTTCATCGCGCTCGCCAGCGCAGTTGTCCTGTCGATGCTGGCTTCATTTTTCGTGGCAATGACCGTTGTGCCGCTGTTCTGCGCCAAGTGGATCAAATCGCCGCATCTGTCGCACGAACACGTGGTTTCCGATTCACGCTTCGGCCGCATTGACGCGATCTTCAACAAGTATTTTGAAAGGCTGGTACGCCGTTACGATCACACGGTCAATCGTGCACTGCTGCGCCCGGTGGCGACGACGATCGGGCTTGTGGGTATCGCGCTCCTCAGTTTTTCGCTTTATCCCCTGCTCGGAGTTGCCTATTTCCCGCGCACCGATGCTGGTCAATTCGTGATCAACATGAAAGCTCCTTCCGGGACTCGAATCGAACTGACGCAGGAGGATGTCGAAAAAGTCGAGAACGAGATCCGCAAGGTTGTGCCGCCGAACGAGCTCGGGATGATCGTTTCCAATATTGGCGTGACCCCGGGATTCTCCGCGATCTATACGCCCAACTCCGCTTCTCATACCGCTTTCGTGCAGGTGAGTCTGCAAGAGGGACACAAGGTTGGCAGTTACGAGTACATGAATCGGGTACGGATCGCTCTGCGCAATGATGTTCCGGAACTCAGCGCGTACTTTCAATCGGGAGGCCTTGTGGACTCGGTGCTAAACCTTGGTCTTCCCGCTCCGATCGACGTTCAAGTGAGCGGCATGAATCTGGAAAAGACCTACGACACTGCCAGCTCGATCGCAACCCAGATCCGCAGGCTCAAAGGCGTCAACGATGTTCTAGTTCCCCAGGACATCGACTATCCCTCGCTTCGGCTGAACATCGACCGGGAGCGCGCGAGTCTGGTCGGCCTTAGCCAAAAGGAAGTGGTCGACAACGTAATCACCGCGCTCACTTCTAACCAGATGATCGCTCCCAGTTATTGGGTCGATCCAAGAAGCGGCAACGACTACCTCCTCACCGTTCAGTACCCGGAAAACGAAGTCAGCACCCTGAACGATCTGAAGCAAATTCCAATCCGCTCGGCCTCAGGAAAGCAGACGACAGATCTGGACGCAGTGGCTGACATCTCTCCCATCGAGGCGCCCACCGAAGTCGATCACTACCAGTTGCGGCGGGTCATTGACGTTTACGTTGCGCCGAAGACCGAGGACCTGGGAACTCTGAGTAATTCAATTAATAAAATCGTTGCCGGCACCAAGCTCCCTCAGGGCGTGCGCGTGGACCTGCGCGGTTCGGTGCAAGGCATGCGTTCTTCATTCAAGAGCTTCGGCATCGGACTGCTGCTGTCAATCGCGCTGGTTTATCTGATTCTGGTCGCTCAGTTCAAATCGTTCCTGGACCCCTTCATCATTCTGTTCGCGATTCCGCCGGGACTGATGGGCGTACTGCTGATCCTGCTGCTGAGCGGGACGACGCTCAACATCATGTCGCTGATGGGGCTGGTCATGATGGTGGGCATCGTCGTCTCCAACAGCATTCTGATCGTCGACTTCTCGCGCTCCTTGTGGGAAAGCGGCACACCGCTGAAGGAAGCGGTCGCAGTGGCGAGCAGAATCCGTCTGCGTCCGGTCCTGATGACGTCGCTGGCCACGGTCATTGGGCTGATTCCAATGGCCATGAAGTTGGGAACGGGCGCGGAAGCGTACGCTCCGCTGGCACAATCCATCATTGGCGGGTTGATTGTGTCAGTTGTAGTGACAGTTTATCTCGTGCCCGCTGCCTACCTTTGGTTTCACCGCAAGGAGGAACACCCTGCTCCGGAGATCGCTGCATGAATAGAAAGCTCGCCTGTCTAGTGCTGCTGTGCTCGATGTCGGTCGCAGCCCAGACGCCCTCCAAACTGGCTGGTAATCCGCCGGATGCACCGTCAAAGGTCAGCTTCGAGTTGCGGTTGACTCAGCTTGCTTCCGACGCTCTGCCGCACGCTGCGACACCGCAGCCCGCGCCTGACCACCAGAGCCAACCCGCGCCTGGCACCAATGCGCCTGGATCGCAAACGGCTGCGCCCCGAAGTCTCTCGATTAAGGACGCAGAGCAGCTTGCGATTCAGAACAATCCACAGACCACCGTGGCGCGCCTCAATGCACTCGCTTCCCAGCAAGTCACGCGCGAAACCAGATCCGCGCTATGGCCGCAGGCCAATATGGATCTGACGGCGGTTGACTCACATCCGGGTAGCCGCATCACTGCTGGCGGATTGAATAATCCCATCATCTACGAACGCGCGGCTGCCGGCGCAAGCGTGACTCAACTCATCACGGACTTCGGGCACACCACGAACCTGATTTCGAGCGCGAATCTGGCAGCTAAAGCTCAAGATCAGAACGCGATCGCAACGCAGGAGCAGATCCGGTTGGCCGCTGATCAGGCGTTCTACGGGGCGTTGCAGGCGCATCAACTCACACTTGTCGGTGAACAGACCGTGAATGCCCGACAAACCGTCGCCGATCAGGTGCAGGCGTTGTTCAACAGCAAGTTGAAGTCGCAATTGGATTTGAGCTTTGCGAACGTCAATCTTTCACAAGCCAAACTCCTCTTGCTCGATGCACAGAACAACGAGGACGCCGCTTTGGCGCGTCTGTCCGCTGTCCTTGGTTTTCCGACATTGCAGAATTTCCAGCTGGTCGAAGATACCTCGCAACTGGCGCCGCCGCCCGCGAATGTGGATGACCTGATTTCGCAGGCGTTCACGAAACGGCCGGAACTGCTCGCGCTCAACTACGACTACGAATCGGCGCAGAAGTTCCAGACTGCCGAACGCGATCTCCTTTTCCCCACCATTCGCGCTGCAGGCGCAGTTGGCGACACGCCGGTACGCAGTCCTGTGCTCTCAAACTGGTACGGAGCGGTAGGCGTGAACGTGGACATCCCAGTTTTTAATGGCTTCCTCTACACGGCTCGCGCGAAGGAAGCGCGGTTGCGCGCCCAGGCCTCACAGGCCAGGCTTACCGATCTGCGCAACCGTGTTTCTCGCGATGTTCGCACCAGTTGGCTCAATGCCACGACTGCCTACAACCGCCTGTCAGTTGCAAAAGAGCTGCTAGACCAGTCGAACCTCGCGCTGGATCTCGCAAAGACGCGCTACAAGATCGGCCTCAGCTCGATTGTCGAGCTAAGCCAGGCACAACTCCAGCAGACACAGGCGGCAATCAACAACGTGCAGGCAGGATACGAATACCGCTTCGCCCTGGCGGACCTCAGGTTTCAGATCGCCGGCTTCTAAGCTGAAAAAGGCCTGCGGCATTCCGCCGGTCTTCCTTCTCCCTCTACTTCGAAGTGCAACTTCGTTGCACCCGAAGCGCCTTGCCCGTCATCTATTACTGGCATTCCCTTGTGGAGACGCGAAGCATGTCTACCTGGCCTGCGATGAGTGCCTTGGACGCCGGCACGCAAACGTTCCCCGTTCTGACCTCCACGCAAATAGATCGCCTGCGCCATAGCAGCAAGATGAGGCCGGTGCAGCCCGGCGAAATTTTGTTTCGCCCTGGAGACACTACGGTCTCGTTTTTCGTCGTATTGTCTGGGAAGATGGAGATTGTTCAGCCGGGCCTGTCCGCGGAACGGCTGATTACGACGCACAATCCCGGCGAATTCACCGGTGAAGTCAGCATGATTTCCGGCCAGCGATGTCTGGTGCTGGGCCGCGTCACCGAACCCGGCGAATTTCTGGAAATGAACGTCGAGGCGCTCCGCGCGGTGATTGCGAAAGACGCGGAGATCAGCGAAATTCTGATGCGCGCCTTCATCCTGCGCCGGGTTGCGCTGATTACCAAAAACCTCGGCAATGTCATCGTGATGGGATCGCGCCATTCAGGCGACACCTTGCGTATTCGTGAGTTCCTGGGGCGCAACGGCTATCCGCACACGTATGTAGACCTCGATACGGACAAGCTTTCACAAGAACTCCTCGATCGCTTTAGCGTCACGCTGGACCAAGTACCCGTCGTCATCTGCGACGGCCGCACCGTGCTGCGAAATCCTTCCACACAAGAGCTGGCCGGCTGTCTTGGCATGAATGTCGATCTCGATGCTACGCAGGTGTACGACGTCGTTATCATCGGAGCAGGTCCGGCAGGTCTGGGAGCGGCTGTTTATGCGGCTTCCGAGGGGCTCGATTCATTGCTGATAGAGACCGAAGCGCCCGGCGGCCAGGCGGGATCGAGTTCGAAGATCGAGAATTATCTGGGCTTTCCGACTGGCATCTCGGGGCAGGAACTGGCATCGCGGGCCCTTCATCAGGCGCAGAAGTTCGGCGCAAAGATGCTGGTCGCCCACAGCATTGTGAAGCTCGACTGTGCGCGACGTCCTTATGGGGTGGTTCTCGACGATGGCGCTGTTCTGCAATCGCGGGCAATCATTATCGCAACCGGCGCTCGCTACAAGAAGCCTGCCATTGAGAACCTGAAGCAGTTTGAAGGTCAGGGCGTCTACTACGGTGCGACTTACATGGAGGCGCAACTTTGCGAGTCCGAAGACGCGATCGTGATTGGCGGCGGAAACTCTGCTGGACAGGCTGCAGTGTTCTTGTCGCAGACCGCGCGAAAGGTTTACATGCTGGTACGCTCGGGCGGGCTGACGGAGACCATGTCTCGCTACCTGATTCAACGTATTACCGAGAACCCAAACATTGAATTGCACTACAACACAGAAATCAAAAAACTGGATGGCGACACGCACCTCGAACGCGTTCAGTGGCTCGACAAGAAAATCGGCGAGACATCCAGTCGCGATATTCGGCACGTATTCATAATGGCGGGCGCCTCGCCGCGAACCGAGTGGCTGCAGGCCTGTCTAGCTCTGGATGACAAAGGCTTCATTCTCACCGGGCGGGATCTCGAGGCTGCCCTGCGCGGCAATTCCTCATTTGGCTGGCACCTGGCCCGCTCGCCGCAGATGCTGGAGACAAGCATGCCCGGGGTTTTCGCGGTCGGCGACGTCCGGTCCGGAAACGTGAAGCGTGTCGCCTCGGCGGTGGGCGAAGGTGCCATCTCGGTACATCTTGTACATCGCACACTGGCTGAACTGTAGGTTGCGCGCTTCTGAGCATCAGAGAGAAGCAATAGTGGAGGATGTTGTGGCTGAATGCACTCATCTCGATCAGATCAAATTGAGGAGCACGGACAAACACGTCTGTGAAGATTGCGTCAAAACCGGTGACACATGGGTCCATCTACGGCTGTGCCTGGAGTGCGGTCACGTAGGTTGCTGCGATTCTTCCAAGAACAAGCATGCGACGAAGCACTTTCATCACACGAAGCATCCGCTGATACGGTCGATTGAGCCGGGCGAGGCATGGGTGTGGTGCTACGTGGACCAACTCGTTCCAGGGGAGATGACGCGACAGGGGTTTGCTGCCAATCAGGACTAAGAACGTTTTACGCAGGAGAGACGAATGTCAGTGGCACGACAAGATGTTCAACTTCGGCACGAGTTGCTGGGCCGAGTCCACGACGCGCGTGAGCGTAGTGACGCGCTCTTCGCACTCGTGCGTCCGAGTGCTCTTTACGACCGTCCCATTCCTGAGCGCCATCGGATCATCTTCTACGTTGGCCACCTCGAAGCTTTCGACTGGAACCTGCTTTATGAGCGCGTTCTGAATGCCAAGGCATTCCACCCAGATTTCGATCGGCTCTTCGCGTTCGGGATTGACCCCGTCGGCGGTGGCCTGCCCGATGACAAATCTTCGGATTGGCCGGACTTGACGCCGGTGCAGGGCTACGTTCAGCACGTTCGCAGCGCGATTGACCAGAAGTTGGAAGCGATTCTCAGCCCAGGACTGCGACCGAGTTCCAACCTCAGCACGCTGCTTAACGTTGCCATTGAACATCGCCTGATGCATGTTGAGACGCTGGCCTACATGCTGCACCAACTGTCACACGATAAAAAGATCCGAGAACACAGCGGCCGTTCATTACTTGCCGAACCCGTTGCCAACCGGATGGTCCAAATCCCCGCAGGGACCGCAGAGCTGGGTATTTCTCGATCCTCTGGAGAATTTGGGTGGGACAACGAATTCGAAGCTCACTCGGTTGACGTCCCGGGATTCGAAATCGATCAGTTCATGGTAAGCAATGCGGATTTCCTGGAGTTTATGAAGTCAGGCGGCTACGAAACGCGCGACTTCTGGAGCGATGCCGATTGGCAATGGAAGTCTGAACGCGAAGTTGCACATCCCGTGTTCTGGATGAAATCGGGTGATCGCTGGCTGTATCGCACGATGTTCTACGATATCGCACTGCCGCTCGACTGGCCTGTGTATGTGAGCCACGCGGAAGCGTGCGCGTTTGCGAAATGGGCAGGGAAGTCGCTGCCGACGGAAGCAGAGTGGCACCGCGCAGCCTATGGCACAAACGAGGATCAGCAGCGGCGCTATCCGTGGGGCAAAGAGTCGCCAAATGGCCAGCGATGTAACGCGGATCTGGTGCGCTGGGATCCGGTGCCGGTAAACGCATTGCCGTCTGGCCAGAGCGCGTTCGGCGTTCACGGAATGCTCGGCAACGGTTGGGAATGGACGTCAACAGAATTTGCGCCCTTCACGGGCTTTGAGCGCTTTCCGTTCTATCCCGGATACTCAGCCAATTTTTTCGACGGCAAGCATTTCA
>Ga0134126_10003683_pt1 | contig 19191 bp, 11 predicted proteins | sample KB31752_FD_96881 | JGI IMG/M metagenome (GOLD analysis project Ga0134126, IMG submission 96881) | Terrestrial soil microbial communities with excess Nitrogen fertilizer from Kellogg Biological Station, Michigan, USA - KB3-175-2 | ecosystem: Environmental > Terrestrial > Soil > Unclassified ...
AGGTAAACCGGTTCTACACCTTGAGCGCGTTGTTCGTGTTTGCCATGCTGCTGGTCGCCCTGGCCAACAATCTGGGAATCATGTGGGTTGCAGTCGAAGGCACCACACTGGTCTCGGTGCTGCTTGTGGCATTCTACAACCATCGTAATTCGCTCGAAGCAGCGTGGAAATACATCATCATCGGCAGCGTCGGCATCTCGCTCGCTCTTTTTGGTACTATCATGACTTATTTCGCGGCCGCCAACGTCGTGGGGCCGGACTCCAGCGGAGGATTGAACTGGTCGCTGCTCGTCACGGTCGCTGACCGGTTCAACCCGGCAGCGATGCGGCTGGCGTTCGTGCTGATCCTCGTCGGGTATGGCACCAAGGCGGGCCTCGTGCCGATGCATACTTGGAAGCCCGACGCGTATGCCGAGGCGCCCGCGCCGGCAGCGGCCCTGCTGGGTGCGGCTTTCATCAACTGCGCGCTCTACGCCATCACGCGTTTCACGATCCTGGCGGAAAAATGCCTCGGCCACGGATTCACGGGAACACTCCTCGTCACCTTCGGTCTGGCATCCATTCTTGTTGCCGCGCCGTTCGTGCTTGTGCAACGAAACTTTCGTCGTCTTCTTGCCTATTCGAGTATCGACCACGCGGGCATCATGGTGGCCGCGCTTGGTTTCGGCGGCAAACTCGGCGCATTCGGGGCGGTGCTCCACATGCTGTTCCACGCCATCACCAAGCCGTTGATGTTTTTTTGCGCGGGCAACGTGCAACAACACTACGGCACGCCGTTTCTTCGCAAAGTGACGGGTGTCATCCACACGTTGCCGTGGACGGGTGTCCTGTTTCTCGCCGGTACCCTGGCGGTGACAGGCACCCCGCCATTCAGCCTCTTTCAAAGCGAGTTCACCATTCTGAGCGCCGCGCTGACAGGGAAATACAACTGGCAGGCATTTCTTTTCCTCGCGGGCGTTGTAACCATTTTCGCCGGCTTCCTCAACCACATGGCGAAGCTAAATCTTGGAACGCCGCGCTCCGACGCCCCGTCGCCCGTGGCGGAGTGCCCTTGGAAACTGACCGCCATGGCAGCGGTCGGCTCGGGCACGCTGGTACTGGGCTTCTGGCTGCCCGCGCCCGCGCATCAACTCCTACAGGAGGCCGCGCGGATCATCGGAGGAGGTCCGCAGTGAACATCACGCCCGAACTCCAGCCCGTTCTCGCCGACGTGCGCGGGCGCTTTCACGACCGCCTCGACGATGTGCGCGCGCCGCAGCCCAACGAGATTTACCTCGACGCCAGGATCGATCTGGTCGCCGGCTTCTGTGGTCACCTCTACAAAAAGTGGGGAGCGCGGCTCGTCAGCCTGTTCGCCGACGACGCCGGGCCGACGGACGGCGTGTTCCATCTCTACTATGTTTTCGCCCTCGACTCGGCGCACGGTTTTTTCATACTGCGCGTGCCAGTACCGCCGGACCAGCCTGAATTCATGTCCCTCACCAACGCCGTCCACGCGGTCAACTGGCAGGAGCGCGAAGTGCAGGACCTCTTCGGGTTGAAACTTCTGGGCCATCCGAATCCGCGCCGGTGCGCCTTGCACGACGACTGGCCGATCGTGTTTCCGCTCCGCAAGGATTTCGACCTTCATACCCGGCTCCCGCCTTTCGAAGGTGAACGACATCAGTTCCGAGCGGTCGAGGGCGAAGGCGTCTTTCACGTGCCCGTCGGTCCCGTCCATGCCGGCGTCATTGAACCGGGACATTTTCTTTTCAGCGTCGCGGGCGAGCCGGTTCTCTATCTGCAGGTGCGCCTGTTTTATACGCACAAAGGCACCGAGAAGCTTTTCGAAAGCCTCCCCGTGACGCACGGCGTGCGACTGGCCGAAAGCATCTCCGGCGATTCCAGTTTCGCTCATGCGGCGGCATTTTGCCACGCCGTCGAACGGGCCGCACAGTGCGAGGCGCCGCCCCGCGCGCGCGCTTTGCGAACTATCTGCATCGAGCTGGAGCGCATTTACAATCACATCGCCGACATCGGCGCCATCTGCAATGACGTGGCCTTTGTCGCAGCTCACATGCACGCGATTCGACTCAAAGAACGCGTGCTGCGCGTGAACGAAGAACTCACGGGCAGCCGTTTGCTGCGCGGCATGGCCTGCCTTGGTGGCGTGCGATCTGATTTCGACGCAATCCAACTCCGCGCGCTGGCCGGGCTCGTGAACGAACTCGGAAAAGAATTTGGCGAGCTCGTCGAACTGATTCGCGCCAACTCCGGCACCCGCGACCGGCTCGAGACAACCGGCGTACTCAAGCCCGAGGTTGCGCGCGACCTTGGCGTCGTGGGGGTGGCCGGCCGGGCGTCAGGTTTCGATCACGACCTGCGAAGGGACTTCCCGCATGACTTTTACGGGCAGGTGAAATTCACGGTCCCGGTCTTCACGGAAGGCGACGTGCAACGTCGCATGGTAGTTCGGCGCGAAGAACTCTTCCAGTCGCTGGGTATTCTCCGGCAAGTGATCGAGCAGCTGCCAGACGGAGCCTTCCGGGCACCAATAGATGATGTGCCACCCGACCGCGTGGCGTTGGGTTACGTGGAAGGATGGCGCGGGGAGATTTTCCACTGGATACGCACGGCACCCGGCAATCGGCTTGCGCGCTGTAAGGTCAAAGACCCGTCGCTCCAGAACTGGCCCGCGTTGAGCGAGGCCGTCCTCGGCAATATCATCCCCGATTTCCCGGTGGTGAACAAGAGTTTCAACCTGTCCTATTCGGGAACCGACCGCTAGCCATGTTCGAGATAATTAAGAAAAGTCTGGGCACGGGCGTGGTAACAAGCGGGTACCCGAATACACCGGCGGAAGTGTCAAAATACGCGCGCGGAAAGCCCGCGATCGACTTCCCGCGTTGGAAAGACGCCCGTCCTTCCGCGGCGATCTGCCCCACTGGCGCCATCGCCTTCACCGACACCAACGGCCAGCGCACGGCGACACTGGATCTGGCCAAATGTATCTTCTGCGGATTGTGCGCGGACGTGGACCCGGCGATCCGGATGACGAACACCTGTGAATGCGCCGCGCCCGGTCGCGACGACCTCGTAAGCCGCGCGGTTTACAGCCTTACACGCGATGGAGCGCACGATCGCTTGCTCGACGGCCCTCGCGCCGCTGCCGTCGAAGGTGAATGCATCGAAGCGCAGGGCCGCCAATTGAAGGAAAGTCTTTATTCCACGCTGGGTCGCTCGCTCCATATCCGCCAGGTGGACGCCGGGTCGTGCAACGGCTGCGAAGTCGAAATCGTGAACCTGAGCGGTCCGATCTATGACATCGAACGCTTCGGCATTCATTTCGTGGCGTCGCCACGTCATGCCGACATGCTTCTGGTTACCGGCCCGGTTACGCGCAATATGGAAACGGCGCTGAAGAACACTTACGACGCAATGCCCGCGCCGCGGCTCGTCGTGGCCGTCGGCGCGTGTGGTTGCAGCGGCGGCATTTTCGGCCGAAACTACGCCACGCGGGGAGGTGTAGATCAGGTTGTTCCGGTGGACGTGTACATCCCGGGCTGTCCGCCGAATCCGCATGCCCTCCTCCACGGAATTCTTCTGGCGATCGGCCGGATGCAACGACACCGTCATTCCGATCCCGAAAACTCCAATGAATCAGGGCGCTGATCTGACAGCCTATTATGCCCGGCGTGCCGACGAGTACGACAGGATTTATGCAAAACCAGAACGCCAGAACGACCTGGTTGCGCTGCGTGCCCTGCTGCGCGGAACATTCACCGACCACGATGTCCTCGAAGTCGCTTGCGGCACCGGTTACTGGACGCAAGTCATCAGCGAGTCGGCCAGGTCGGTCCTCGCCACTGACATCAATGAGACGGTCCTGGCGATCGCCCGGCGCAAAACGTACTCGAATTCGAACGTGCAATTTAAAACCGCCGACGCGCTCACGCTGGCTGACGTGGATGGCAACTTCACTGCGGGCTTCGCCGGATTCTGGTGGTCGCACATTCCCAGGGAGAGCTTGCAAACCGTACTGACGGCATTTCATGGGAAGCTCCTCCCCGGCTCGCTGGTTGTTTTTCTCGATAACAAATACGTCGAAGGAAGCAGTACGCCCGTGACCCGCCGGGACTGCGGCGGCAACACCTACCAGAAACGAAAACTGGAAGATGGGGCCGAGTTTGAGGTGTTGAAGAATTTTCCAACAGAGGCCGCCCTTCGCGAGGAGGTCGGTTCCCATTCCGGGAATCCGGAGGTCATGCAATTCACCTACTTTTGGTGCCTTCGTTACATCCTTCAGTGAAGCGGATGTCGGCATGGCAACCCGCCGTTCCGCCGCGCGACGGTCAGTTCAGCACAAGAATGCGATAGAACCGCTGCGAACTGCCGGCCAGGCTGTCATTGACGGTGAAGCTGTCACCCGTTGCAATGAAATCCACATCAAGCGGCTGCCAATTCGGTTCGTCGAGCGTGTCCTTGTATTCGACGCGGTAGGTCTTTCCGGGCACTGTTACGAAGCTGATCGCGTAACCACCGTTCTGCGCGGGGGCGATGCCGGTCACTTGCGGACGCGGCGCAACGCGAACCGCGAAACTGGCCGCACTGCTCATTGGCGGGGAACCGTCGTCGGTGACGCGCACGGTGATCAGGTTTGAAGTCGATGTTTGTGAAACATCAGGCCGCCATGAAAACAGACCATTCGCGGGGTTGATCGCTGCTCCCGTGGGCGCGCCGGAGTCGAGGCTGAAGGTCAGACTCTGCGCCGGCGTGTTTGTGTCACTTGCTACAACAGTGAACAACAGTAATTGACCTTCGATCACGATCTGGTCCTCAATGCGGACAACGGCCGGGGGCGTGTTCGAGGTCGCGAGGAAGTTGGAACCGCGCGGCGTTGGAGCGCCCAACCGATAGACTCCGGAGGCGCCATCCGGGAAACGGCCTTCACTCGTGTCCGTGGCCTGCGGGCCAAAGGAAACGAAATCAACGACGGTTCCGTCGGGCGCGAAGATGCCGATGGCATCGCCGCTTTTTGCCAGTTTGAAACCTGCGTGCAGGTCGGACCGGTTCGTACTGTTCTGCCCGGTCTCGCTGTCGGCCCAGACGAGCAGGTAACCGCGGGGTTCGATCGTGTACCCGTCAGGAATGCGGAACGCGGTCTTGTTGGTCAGGCTGGTGCCCAGATAGAAACCAGACAAATCGGCAATCGCGTCACCTGGATTGTAGATTTCAAACCAGTCCTCGAAATCGTTGTCTGCTGGGTCGGCCAGCGTCGTCACGTTGTCGGCCATCCACTCGTTGATGAACACAATCAGCGGTGGCGAAGCCGGATTGTTGGTCCCGCCGGGAGTCGTATAATAAAACACCCGGCGACCGCTTACCGTGCCGTCGGGGTAGGCGCCATAGGACCGGTCCGCCTGCTGTACATCATAGTTGAAGTAATCGAGGATGTTTGTTTGCCCGCCTCCTGTCTGAACAAGCGCAAGCGAGCCGGTAGCGGGCGGGATTGTGAAGCTGGTGTGCAATTCGTTCGCTGCCGATTCGCCGGCATTACCATCGAGCCACACAACCAGAAACTGGCCGGGCCCGATGTTTGCCCCCGCTGGAAATGGCCATTGCACCAGGTTCGAGTAGTCGTTTGCCAGATAAAAACTGCTGAGATCAACGTTAGTCGCGCCCCCGTTGTAGATCTCACACCAGGGATGGCGATGACCAAAGCGGTCCATCAGGCCGGTAAGATTGTTCGGCAGGACCTCGTTCAGCCACAGTTGCGGCATCGCCAGCAGAGACGCGCGTACTGAATTCGGCGCCCCCGGTGTGTAGCGCGAACCCGTGGGCGTGCCCGCGCTGGGCGCGACGTTTACGTTTGCGACGATCCCACTGCCTGAAAGACGGATGGTCAGTGTTCCGCCATTGGTGTTTTCCAGATACCAGAAACTTAGTGTGTACGGTTGTCCAGAGGCGAGCGCGGGCGAAAACGTCTGCCAGATGGACGAGGCTTGCGTCGTTCCGCCGCTCGACGCAACCACTTGCAAGCTGGCATTTCCCGAGTGCTTCACCGAACTGTTCAACGTCGAGCCAGACAGGTTCGCGGAAACCGTCCATGGACCCGGGAATGCGCTTTCAAAGTCGCCGTTTTGGATCACATTTGCGCCGACTTCCGGCAGCGTGCCAGCGACCAGTTTCAAGTCATCAATGAAAACCGAACCGGCGGATTGCAGGTAAACGTAAAGCGTCGAACTGGAGGCCGTGCCTGAGGCCGTCACGTAACGCCACTGCGGCAGGGGAGCTCCCGGTCCTGCGTTCGTGGGAACCGCTGTCCAATTGGCAACCCGATCATTGTCCTGCGCGGCGTCAATCAACTGGAGCGACGCGCCCGTGCCATTCGCGGCGGCGGGCCACGGGGTCTGGCTGTCGTAACGGACTTCATCCACAACAAGGTCCTGGTCGGGGGTCACACCGGGCTCGATCAGGCGAAGCGTCTCACCGTTGTTCTGCAGCTTTCCGTCGAACTCGCCAACGACCGCAATCGTTCCGCCATAAGCCTGGGCGAAGGCGACGCGGTCCTCCGCCACCACCAGAAAGCCGCCGGGCGCGATCACCGATCCGCCCGGAAAGGTAAAATTCGCACCCTCCAACCGCCAGCCCGTAAGGTCGAACGCATTCGCTGTCGAAGAGTTGTAAATCTCGACGAATGACGCGTTGGGCACCGCGGGATTGTACATGATTTCGTTGATCACCAGTTTGTCCTGCGGCTGCTCCACCGCTCCGGTGTAATTCACATTGATCGCGGAGCTGGCGCCACTGAGCGGATTCCCTTGCGCATCCAGCCCCTGGACCGTCAGGGTATTGGGGCCGCCAGCCAGTGCCACGAACGCGGTCCAGTTCGACACCGAAGTCCAGAACACGGGATAAACCGCGCCATTAATGGTGATCGTGCGCACGTCGATTTGCGCCGTACCGGTCAACGCGATGAGATTGCGGTTCGTGCTCAGATCGCCGCCACTGTTGAGAGTAATCGCAAAATTTGCCGGGACGTTCGTAGTGATCAGACCCAGCAAATAGTTGCGTCGCTGGCTGAGGTAGGACTGGATGGACGATGGGTTGTCGATGGTGCGACCGTTGGCCACCATCGCGTTATAGCGCGCGGTGATGAGTGGGTTCGCTTTCGTCGCCACCAGGGGCCCGTTCGCCAGGTCCTGCAGGATTTGCCAATAGCGGCGCCGGTAGGCCGCTTCACTCAGATCGATGCCGTTGCTCCGGCCGATTCCCGAAAACATATCGTCACCCGTCGGGCCCAGTGATGCGAAGGCGAAATCGATGTCCCAGATCATCATCTTCCAGGTGTCATCCACCGGCTTGTACGAATACATGTTCTGGCCGCCGCCAAAAGCGAAACTGTCGTTGTTTCCGACGATGTGCTCAACCGCGTAGGTTTTCAGCCAGTTATCCACATCCACTGTCGCTTCAAGCTGGTGCCGATAGTTGCTGCCCAGCCCGTTGAAATTCGCGGCATTGACAAGGGCAAACAGGTTTGTGAAATTGCTCGCCGAGTCCTGGACCGCCCGCTTCGCAAACGTCCACCGGTAACGCGCCAGTTTTTTCTGCCCGCCGGTGGTAGTAAAATTTTGAAGCGTCGCCCCGTTTGCGGAAAAACTGGAAGCCGAATCATCGAATTCGAACCAGAGTTGCACCTTGTGCAGTTCGCCATTCGCGCCGTCTGGATAGAACTCAGTGGTCATGTCGCCGTTAGGTTGCTGCACGTCCTCGAACATCGCGGCGCGCCGGACGCCATTGACAAACAGGTTGATGTGACGGCGATGGCAATAGGGCAAACCGATCTGGTTCGCGATCCAATACGCGGTCTGCTCCCTCTGATAGCTGTTGTCGCCGCCTCCATTCCCCGGCCATTGAAGCGTAGCGTCGGTTTCTCCCAGCAGCGGATCATCGTCTGGAAACGTGACCAGATAATCGCAGACGTTCCCAATCGGCGAGTTGAAACCAGGTGCGTGATATGGGCTGCCCGAATATTCGCCGCCGATGTTGTAAACCACGCGGTAATTGCCGAAAACGAAGGTGCAATCGAGCGGCTTGTTGCTGAGATGCTCGCGGTTCGACCACCGGTTCAACGTCGCCTGAGTCATCCACAGGCGGTATGTGCCGAAATTGCCGCCTTGCGCAGGATCGCCCCAGCGCACGAGGCACTCGCGAGTCGGCGCGTCGTTCGGAAACAATGTCACCGCCGCAGGCGTGGAGTTGTCCGAGGCCTGAATGTGAAACGCTGCAATTGCGCCGGCCGGCTGTCCCGGAATCGTCGCGCTGAACAACCCCGCGCCGTTGTTGGCCATCGTGACCACGTTCAGGTTGGTCGAGGGATCGACGCGGTATTTCAACAAAAGCGTCGCCAGGCCGTCGGGATCGTGAACGCGCGCAATGACCGTCACGGCCTGGTTGGCGACGGGCAACACCGGGGAATGTTTCACATCCGTGATGGCCGGCCCGGCATCCGGCACCGAGCGGCTGTTTGGCGCGCCGGGCGTGCCCAGATTGCGCGCTGTTAATATATTTCCCGTGGCCTCCAGCCAGTTTCCCTTCAGTCGCAAAAGGATTTCGGGACTTCCAGCGAGCCAGCGAACCTTGGCGCGAAGGGTGGCAGTCTGGCCCCCGTTCAATGGAGACGTCAGCGCTGTGCGAACGCGGTTGGCGCCCGTGTCGCCGCGATCCACCGCGCGCACGTGCAGACAGTGCGCACTGTTGTTGAACCCGACACCCGGGCCGGTCTCCAGGCCCGAATCCTCGTGATTGCCCTGCGCAAACCAGCCATTCATGCCGGACTCGAAGTCGGAATTGGCAATCCGATTCGGCCCGCCACTGGCGAACACCTCGACGTTGTCCACGAGACATTCTCCGGGTCCAAGCAGAATGATCTGGAGCGAATCGGCGGCACCGCTCCCATTGTCGAGCACACCGGTGAATTCGATGTTGGTCCAGCCGCTCTTGCCCGACTCGTCGCTGTCCGCCCAGTTCGGCGCAAGCCGATGGTCGCTGCGTGGATCCATCAGTTCGAGGCTGCTCCCGCCGCCGTGCGCCCATTTGCCCCAGCGTCCGCCCGTACCGTAGGTCACTTCGTCCACGATGATATGAATGATGTTGGTGACCACCTGTCCCGCCGCGTTTGTGCTAGCGATTTCGTCGGGCATCGCCAGCGCAAGATGTTCCCCGCCGCGCGACAACGAGCCGCTGAAGTCACCGAGTGTATTTGTGCCGGTCAAATTTGGATAATTCGTCAGCATTCTCGCCGCGTTTTTCGCGATTAAGAGGTAGCCGTCCGGGGGAATCGTCGTGCCGGGCGGGATTGTGTAGCTGATGCCATCAGTAAAGCTCCAGCGGCCAACGTCAACGGGCGCGGCAGTGTGGTTGAGCAGTTCGACGTATTGGTCGTCGTCCTGACCGCTGACCGGGGCGTACATGATCTCGTTGATGACCACGGGCGGAATCCGCAGCCGGCCATTTTTCGCGCCGGGCGTCTTCGTTTGCAGTCGGTAGAGTCCCGCGGCGCCGTCGGGATAACGCCCGGTCGAAACCCCGTTTTCCTGCGAGCCAAAACGCACCGCGTCTATGACCCTTGTGTTGCCGGGATCCTTGAAGTAAATCGTTTCTCCCGCCGCGCTCAATCTGAATCCCATTTGTGTTTCGTCGAAATACGCAAAGCTTTGCGGCTGGATCACGGTATTGGGCGGGATGAGGAATTTATTCGTGGTCGGGTCATCGGTGAGGATGCAATTGGAGAGGTCCACGGGTGCCGCGCTGTAGTTGAATAGTTCTATGAAATCGAAGTCCGGCGGATCAGTGTGCGCAAGAAACTCGTTGATGACAACCGTGCGGTAGGGATTCGCGAGCGGAATTTCCGCAACGCCGGGCGTACCGCCCATCAGGTCGCTGGCCGCCCATGCCGCCGGATTCCTTTCGCCAAGCGTCGGCCGGGCCAGCACCAGCGAATGTCCAGCGCCGTCCGGCGCTGCGGGCCACGGAGGATCGCCCGAATAATTCACTTCAAATACGATTCCACTCTGCCGGTTGCGCAAGCGCAAAGTCCCGGAGCTGTTGGAAAGCCTGTTCGTGTAGGGCCCGATGACGTTGGCGATGCCGTAAACGCTTTGAATGTCCGCCGGCACTGCCGCCACCACCAGATAACTGCGCGCGGCAAGGACTGTGTTTGACGCGAAGGTGAAATTTATGTCGCCCGTCAGCCGGAATCCGCTGATGTCCTCGAAGTACGGATTTGAGTTGAACAGCTCGACGAATTCGAGGTTCTTGCCATCCACGCGGTTCGTCGGATGGTACATGGTCTCGGAAATGATCACCGGGCCATGGCGCGTGGACGGACCCACCGGCTCCGGCGGCGGCCGGACAAAGGAAATATCCAGCGGTATTGAGTCCAGCGTGAATGTGCGCTGCGTGTTCGCCAGGATGGTGTTTGGTGTGGTGGCGCGGTCGCGGACATTGTTCACCGTTAGCGTGTACGTTGTCTTCGTCGCCATCGGTGTCGTGGTGAGAATCACCGTCCTCGTGTCGGTCCCGAATGCGGCCGACAGGACCGTCACGCCGTTGTCGATCGTGTAATACCCCGGCGTGGTCGCACTGGCTGCCTCGACCGGTTCCGAGAAAATCACGGTGAGGATTTGCGGATCACCCAGGCTGCCCACAGAAGTGAGCGTTGGTCGCGTAACGTCAGGATTGACCGTCAGTATGGCTGACAGGCTGTTTGTCGAGCCATACGCATTGAGGATAAAACAACTGAACGCGTTTCCGCTGTCGCCAAGCACGACCGGTGAAATGAAGTAGGACGAGTTCGTCGCGTTGGAAATGTCGGTACCATTGAGCTGCCATTGGAAGGTCGCCCCGAGGTAATGCGAGAGTTGGACCATAAACGTTGCGCTGCCACCTTCGACCACGGCAACATTCGTCGGTTGGGTGGTGATAACCGGCGGGCCAAGACCGTAAGGCACGAGAAAACTTCCCGGAATCGGTGCTGCGCCATTCACCGCGGCGGCATCTCCCGGCTTTTGCCACGTCACCCCGAGATTGTCACCGCCGCCGCCCTCCTTTTGCAGCGCCTCGATGTAATAACGAAAACCGTTGGTCAGCGTGACGGTCGCTGATTTCTGACTGGCTTGGTTGTTCCATTCGCGTGAGCTGGTCCACGAGACCACTGAAGCAATCTGCACCTTGTGCGCCGGGTCTTCGTCCGTGCTCAGGTAAAGCGCCGAGTTGTCGTCGCTCGCAACCCAAAAAATGTAACTGCCGGTGGCGGGCGGAACCAATAAAGCACGCATCCGCTGGCCGTAATTGTCCGCGAAGTTTGACGGCGCTTCAAAGGCGTTCTCGATAAACTCCTCGTCGGGGCGCGCCGGAAAGCCGGGCGCGCTGGTCAGGTTCGCAACCGCGGTGCCGCTGATGTTGTAATAGACCTCCCGCAGGACGCCACTGGACTGGCCAAAAGCGGTGACAGCGGACAACAAAAACGACGCCACTGCCGCAGGGAGGAACTTCATTGGCGGAAATGACATCGGGGAGGATTGAGCAGATTGCGTGCTGATTCAGGCCATCGGATTAACGTTCAGCACCGTAAACACAAACGGGTTGCAAAGCAAGGAAGGAAACGGCTTTGAGGATGAGTCGGACGACTCAACCGGCATTCTCCGAGGGTGTTGCGGATATCTCCAGCATCCGTTCGATCGGCAATCGGGCCCGCCGAATAATCTCCTCCGGCAGTTCGATGCGCGGCGACAGGTTCCTCATGCAGTCGCGCAGTTTTACGAGCGTGTTCATTTTCATGTAACGGCACTCGCTGCATCGGCAGTTGTCCGCCGGCATCCTCATCACGTCGAATACCGGGGCGCAGAGGAATTCCTTTCCCGGGCACTCCTTGTGCAAGCGATGAATGATGCCTGACTCCGTGACGATCACGAATCGCTGGGCCGGGCTCGTGCGGCAGTAATCAATCATCTTTTCCGTCGAACAAACCGCATCCGCCACGTCGCGCACCTCGCGCAGGCTTTCGGGATGCACGACGATTTTCGCGTCCGGATAGCGGTTGCGCCATCGCAGCACGTTGTCGCGCCGGAACTCGACATGCGCGTAACAGTTGCCCTTCCACAACGTCATCGGGCGGCCGGTCTGCTCCGTCACCCACGCGCCGAGATTCTCGTCCGGCACGAACAACAGGTCGCGGTCCTGCGGCGCGGCCTTGACGATCTTTACCGCGTTGCCGCTGGTGCAAATCACGTCACTCAACGCCTTCACTTCCGCGCTGCAATTGATGTAGGTGACTGTATAAAACTTCGGATTTGTCGCTTGAAACGCGCGCAATTTTTCCGCCGGGCAACTCTCTTCGAGCGAGCATCCGGCGTCCTTGTCCGGTAGCACGACAATTTTGTTGGGATTCAAAATCTTCGCGGTCTCGGCCATGAAATGCACGCCGCTGAAAACGATGACATCGGCGCTGGTTTTGGCAGCCTGCTGCGACAAACCGAGGGAATCACCCACGTAATCGGCCGCGTCCTGAATCTCCGGCACCTGGTAATTATGGGCGAGAATGATCGCGTTCAGTTTCCGCTTCAGTTCGAGGATTTCGCGAGACAAGTCGTCAGAATTCACTGACGGTTTCGGTTTCCAGACCGGGAAACGATCCACACCGGCAGGCTGAAGTTCGCTAATGTCGATCACGCCAAGAAGCTACTGCCCGGAATCCAAGCCGTCAACGAACGTGGAAGAGACCGAAAAAGCACAGCAACGGCGGTGCGCGCCATCGAGGTTAAGTTGCACCGCCACCGCGGCTCGACCAAACTCCAACCGCAGCGCATGTGCCAAACCAAAGCGTTCCGGGTTGAAGTTCGAGTTCCACAACGCCCACGTTCAACCACAAAGTCGTACGAGGTACGATAACAAAGTGTCGCATCTTCCAACCGCGAACTCGTTTTGAGGATCACTCTAGTTCCGGGGCTCGAGCGGTTTTAATGTGCTTCGGATTTTAACCGCCTCCAATACATTTTGGATCGCACTGACAACCAGGTCGGGCTGCGTAAGCTGAATCTCGTGCACCGGGTAATCGCTCTCTGCGAACACGCTGTTGCCGGAAAGGTTCGCAAGACTCCGTTCCCCTTCAACGCGCACCTGCTCCATTCTCTCCATATCCTTCTGAGTTGCGCCCTGCTCAGGCGTGTGCGCTTTGGATTTTCTCGTCAAGACAACCAACGGCTTCTTTCCCAATGGATGTTCGATGCGAAGTCGGTCCGCAAAAAGCAGGATCGCTTCCTCGCTTCCATACGGGTTGTAATCCGTCACATTCGATTGAGGCAGGGACATTGCCCACAAACGAATCTTTTGAATCGGTTCCGGCAGCCTGGTGAATGGATCTTCAATCGTTGGAGGTCCCGCCCATTTCAGGAATTGCTGATAGCCCTCCAGTTCGGGTGCCGTCAAAACGCGCTCGTCGTCATTGATTTTCGCGCGCGCTGCCGGAACCACCCTTGGTTTGACATCATCCCAGCTGCGGACAATTTTCCCATTGATGTTGCCAAAACTGTTCTCAAAGCTTGAATCAACGAGCACCATCCCGGCGACCTGATCCGGATAGTCGGCGGCGAAGACCCGGACCAGCATGCCACCATAGGAATGTCCGACCATGACCAAAGGACCAGAAACTCCGGCCTGGGCGAGCAGCCGATGCAAATCTGCAACCGCCTGCCTCATGGTCCGCGGCCTTGGGCCCAACTCGCTCCATGCATGTCCCGCCCGATCATAACTGCAAACCGTCGTGAATTTTTCCACCTCGCGTTGTACGAAATACCAATCCAGCGAGAAGGCTCCCGCACCCGCCTCAAGAACGACCGTCGGACCGCCGTTTCCAGTGCGATACAAATGCATCTTGTGCCCGCCAACGTCGTATAGCCTGCCCAACGGGGCCGGCTCTGTTTTGAGTTCCACGCCTGCTCCATGAAGGCTGCTGCCGCACAAAAGAACACCTCCGAGCGCTGTCGTGATGACCTTTAAAGCATTTTGCATGCGTCGGGCTTAACAGGATTTCAACGCCCGGTCTTGAAGAGTTGAAACATTTTTGTCTGGCCTTAGCGCGAATAGTTCCTGGACTTGAACTCTCCCGGCGTCATCCCGACAACCTGTTTGAAAACCCTGCAAAAATGCGCTTGATCGGCGAAACCACAATTCATTGCGATTTCGCTCAACGGCAATTCCTCTTCGCACATGGCCCTGCACGCTGACTGTATTCTGAGCCGACGAACGTATCCGGCCACAGTCGTTTGAAAATGCCACCGAAACTCACGGGCCAGATGGACGGGATGGACTCCCACGCTATCGCCAATGCTTTGAAGTGACAGGGTTTCGGAATAACGTTCGTGCAAAAGGTCTCGCGCCCGTTTCAGCCAGTGGGGCGCAGTTTGGCGTTCGTGCGAAGACAAGTTTCGATGGATTTCGGACAAAGCTCTTAGAACCGCGCCTTCTATGGCCAGCTGCGACACATCATCTGTATGAAGGAACTCCCGATGGATTCCGGCCGTCACCCAGGACAGCTCACATTTCTGGAAATGAGCTGACCTTCTTAAGGCGCAGGAAACGTGCGGATTCTGCTCAACCCAATCGGCGCCAAACTCCACATGCAGGCACCGCAACCCCGCGGGGCCGACGGTCTGCGCGTGGGTTTCCCGGGCCGGATGGAGGGCAACGGTATTGGGCTCGTAAAATCGATGACCTTTTCCAAGATCCTCCCGCTGCGATCCGGTGAGCGTCAAGATCATGTAAGCATTCTCGTGGGAATGCCTGGGGATTTTGCTCTCTGGCAAGTATACACACTCCGAGAGAATCAACCGTCCGATCCGGATTTCGGACCTCTTTTTACCAAAGTACTGGCCTTCAGAAAGCCTCGTGTCCACGGCGGGACAGTAGCTTCGTGCGATGAACGCGGCAAGAAGACTCCGTGATCCCGGCTCCGTGCAACAGCCTGGAGCGGATGCGAAGGCTGCTCGTAACGTTGCGTGTCTCGTCAATCACCCAACGCTTGTCCATCAATTCGAGCCAAGGCCACCGCTACGCCGCCTCCGCCGCCGAAGTCGTTCAGTTCAGCGGCACGCCACGACGGATGTAAGTAGGCACATCGAGGTCTTCACCGTGGTAGATCGTCGGCTCGCTCTTCTCGAAGCGGCCCCTGGAAATAATGTCGAGCGGCAACACGCCCTGTCGCATGTTTGACCTGGGTTTTCGATAAGTCTTCCCGCTCTGCTGGGCCAGCAGCTGCTCCTTTTTGTCGGGCGCCAATTCGGGTGGCGGCGCGACAAATCGTGACGCCGGCCGAATCGCCCGCCCTTTTTCAAAAAATTCAGCGCCGATTGCAGCCGACTCTTCGCCGGCACCTCTTGATCCACCCGGTCTCATCACCGAGGCGGCGGCGAACGCCTTTTCGCCGGTGGCAGTCTGGTCCGCCTCGTCCGCGTTGCAACGCGTGGCAATGACGGTAACACCGAGGCGGTCGCCCAATTCCGCCTCGACCATGGCGCCCATGATGACGCGTGCGCTTTCGCAGGCGCGATTGAGTTGCGACATGACCCGATTCACTTCCGCCATGGTCAGATCCCTGCCCGCGACAATGTTCACCAGCACTGAACCGGCATCGCGCAGAACGGCCCCGCCCTCCAGCAACGGGCTGGCCAGAAGTTTTTCAACCACCTCCCGTGCCCGGTGCTCACCGCGGGCCTCGGCGCAGGCGAACGCACTTTCGGCGTGCCGGCCGCGCACCACCGAACAGAGATCGGCAAAATCCACATTGATGATTCCGGCGCGCGCCAGCAACCGCCAGATGCTGCGCAGTCCCTGTGCCAGCAGATCATTCGTGATTTTGAATGTTTCAATCAGACTCGTGTTTTCATCGATCAGCTTGAGCACCCGCTGATTTGGCAGGCAGAGCACCGCATCGGCAGCCTCCTTGAGTTCCTCCAGGCCGGCCTGGGCCTGGGTATGGCGCCGTGGTCCTTCACACTCGAACGGCAGCGTGGCAATGGCGAGTACAAGCGCACCCGCTTCCCTGGCCGCGCGCGCCAGAACCGGGCTCGCACCAGTGCCGGTGCCGCCGCCAAGACCGGTCACAATCACAACGACCTCCGCGCCCGCGCAGAGTTTACGCAACAGTTCGGTGTCCGCTTCCGCAGCGGCCCGTCCCAGTTCCGGATCTCCGCCCGCACCGAGGCCGCGCGTCAACGAGGCGCCCAACGGCAGGACGCATTCCACCGACAAATCGAGGAGCGACTGAATATCCGTGTTCACAGCTGCAAAACTGACGCCGGCAAACTCTCCCGACGCAATATGCTCGACGGCATTGCAACCGGCGCCTCCCACGCCAAACACCTTCAGTGCGGGTCCCTTGTTGAGCCGGTCCGCGTTCAAAACGCTTTCTCTTTGCTTTTTCATGGGTCGTTCCATTTATTTTTTCACCGCGCGAATCAACTGGCCAACCTTGCTTCTGATGCCGCCCAGTCCGCCGCGTCCGGCCCGTTTTTTCGTCTGGAACGAACCGAACTTGGCCAATCCGATTGCTGTCGCAAATTCCGGCTGATCCAGCGCCGACTTGAGCCCGCTGATCGAATTGGTCTTGCCCAGCGACACGGGCATCCCGAAGACCTGCCCGGCCATTTCCTGAATGCCAGGTATGCGCGCGCCGCCGCCGCACAGATAGACTCCGGAACGCAAATAATCGAGCAACCCGGTCTGGCCGACCTCCTGTGCGATCAGGCGGAAAATCTCCTCCAGGCGGAGCGATACGATGCGGCGAAGGTGCTCGAGGTTGATCGACCGCTCGACCAGGCCGTGGCTGTTTGCAATCGGAATGGTCTGTCCTTTCACGCTCTCGTCCACAAGCACGGAGCTGTGCTCAACCTTGAGTTGCTCGGCCCGGCTGAGCGGAACCTTCAAACCGTACGCCAGATCATTTGATACGTGGTCGCCGCCGACAGCCAGCAAGCCCGTGTGTTTCACGATGCCGTCCGCGCAGATCACGTATTCGGTGGTGCCGCCGCCGATATCAATGACGAGGGCCCCGAGCTCCTTTTGTTCGTTGCTCAACAACGCAAGCGAAGAGGCGAGTCCGTTAAAAACAATATCCTCAACCTCCAGTTGCAGACTCTTCACTGCGCGGATCGGGTTCTGCAGCCGGTTAAAATTGCCGTGGACGACGTGAACGTCCACTTCCACCTTCGCCCCGAGCATTCCGACCGGGTTCTGAATTCCGTCCTGGCCGTCCACGCGGAAGTGCTGGCGGATGACGTGGACGACATGATTTTCGGCCGGCAGATTGATGGCTTTGGCGTTTTTGATGGCGTCCTGCACGTCCTCGTCGGTGATCTCGCGATCTGCGGAAACAACCGGATGCACACCGCGATTGTTGAAGCCGCGCAGGTGACCGCCGCTGACGCCGAGGTAAACGCTCCGCACCTCCACGTCAGCCATCTGTTCCGCCTCGACGATGGCGTTGCGAATGTCCTCGCTGGCAAGTGTTGCGTCCACGATCTCGCCTTTGCGCACGCCTCGCGAGCGGGACTGGCCGACGCCGATGATGCTTAATGCGCCGGCGTCGTTCACCTCACCGACGACCGCGCATATTTTAGAAGTCCCGGTTTCCAGTCCGACGATGACGGAGGATTGATCAAACATGTTTCTTCCTGTTGAACGGATGTTTGTTGAGTTTGGGTGTGGCCGGCGGCGCCGCGCCGGCGTCGAGCCAGGTCAAGGGGGGGTTGTTCATGACGGACAGATCGAACGTTCTGATGACTTTGCCGATCTCCTGGCCGTAGTCGTGGGCAAGCCTCCAGTGGCGCAACTGATCCTCGGTGTGGTCGAGGGCGAAGGTGATCTGCCCGCCCTGCCCGGTCGTGACCTGCAACACTCCCGTCCCGGAAACGTCCACCGTCTTCAAGTCAACAAGCCCGGCCATCGGCGAGTTTTCAAACGCGGCGATCAAATGCAATGCCGAGAGAACCTTCGGCGAAGTGGTCGCTCGAGCCGGGCTGAGTTCCGTTGCGCCGACGCCGGACAAGACCGGCAGCGTATCCGAGTCCTGCCCGATTCGGCCTGCGCCGGCCGGCATCGGCCGGATGACGTGCCCGCTCACATCGAGGTAATAGGAGACCAGCCCGATGCCGCCGCCAGGCTGCAGCTGCAGGAGTTTCACCTGGGCGACGGGCTCGCGCTCGACAACGGAAATCCGCAACGTGCGCGGCAACGCGCGCTCAACGGCGACCGATTCAATCATGGGCGCAAGTTCCAGGTTGCTTTTCACCCGGTTCAAATCGAGCGCCAGCAGGTTGTCCCCCGGCTTGACGCCCGCCCATTTGCGCAGTTGCTCAACCGGAATCGAGCCGTCGGTTTGAATGTCCAGCTCACGAATCGCAAAGGCGTCGTTTCGGAACACAAACTGATCAAGAGCCCAGTCGCCCACGCGCCAAAGGAGGCAGAGGCTGATGACCGTCGCGAGTGAAAGGCCGGCAGCGGTCGTCGCCAGTCTCATTCGCGCGGCGCGCACTTCTTTCGTGCGCAACTTCACGTCGAGCACGTTGGTCCTCTCAAAGCGCCGGTTCCTGAGTTTGCGTTTGAACCACATGGTTTAATGCGTCGTAACCGGCGTGCGTTGCGCCGCCAGGTCAATCATTCGCTGGCACAATTCCACAAAACTGATTCCGGCCGCCGCCGCCGCCTTGGGCAGCAGGCTTGTCTCGGTCATGCCGGGCAACGTGTTGACTTCAAGCACCACCGGCGCGCCATCCGGACGCACCATCACATCCACCCGTCCGTAATCACGACCGCCCACGGCGCTGAACGCGCCCAGCGCCGCCTGTTGGATGCGCTGCGTCGCCGCGTCGCCAAAAGGCGCCGGACAGAGATATTCCGTCCGGCCATTTGTGTACTTGTTTTGGTAATCGTACGCGCCTTGCCTCGGCCGGACTTCCACAATGGGCAAAGCCTCCCCGCCCAAGATGCCCACGGTGGTTTCCCGCCCCGAAAGCTTTTCCTCCATCAGCACTTCGGAATCGAACCGCAACGCTTCCCTCAGGGCCGCGTTCTACTCCTCGACACGCTCGACGAATTGCAATCCAACGCTCGACCCTTGTCGCACCGGCTTGAGCACCACCGGCGGCCTCCAGCCTG
>Ga0134126_10003685_pt1 | contig 19189 bp, 21 predicted proteins | sample KB31752_FD_96881 | JGI IMG/M metagenome (GOLD analysis project Ga0134126, IMG submission 96881) | Terrestrial soil microbial communities with excess Nitrogen fertilizer from Kellogg Biological Station, Michigan, USA - KB3-175-2 | ecosystem: Environmental > Terrestrial > Soil > Unclassified ...
ATTATATTGATCATCCAAATTGCATCGGATGGACACGGGAAGGAATAGATGAGCATGATAATTCTGGTTGCGCGGTGGTTCTTTCCAACAGTGAGGATGGATTCAAAGACATGGAAATCGGGAAAAGACATAAGGGAAAAGTGTTTACAGATTTTACACAAAACCACAATGCAGAAGTAACCATAAACGATGATGGTTGGGGACGATTTTATGCGCCCGCCGGTTCGGTATCCGTTTGGACAATCAAGAATGGATAATTGGTTTGAAAAATGCGTTTCAATGAATCCAGGTCTTCTTCTTTCACTGCCTTTTAATTCGGACTTCTTTACAAAAAAGTTATTGCACATATCCGAAAGGAAGGCATTTTTATTGAGGAACCATTAAGACCCTAGATAATTGAAGGACTGAGGACTTGTTAGGCCACTGTGGCGCGGCGGTGAGAGGGCCGGGCGAGCGATCGGGTTGTCCTTGAATTTTTTGTTTCTTTTTTGTTCAAGCAAAAAAGAAAGGGATCAAAACTTCCATTGAATTGTATTCAAGAGATTATAAGCACTCACGGCTTAAATGCTTTATTCTATAAAATTCTTATGCTGACAATCTATTGCTATTTGCAAAATGAGAATTTACAAAACTCCTATTGCTTTTTCATAATTAATTTTTGCTACCAGGTAATCATAAACCGCCTGAACATAATTCTGTTCTGTAGTATGTAATGACCTTTCTGTATCCAACAAATCACTAAACTGAAAGGCACCTAAAGCAAATTGTTGTTGTTGGTTTTTATAGATCTTCTGTGAAAGGTCGTAATTGCTTTTTGTGGATTGCATGTTTTGCTGTGCGTTATCCAGGTCAGTTAATGCTTTTTGAATTTCATAATGAATATCTGATTCGGTTTGTTGTAACTCAAGGTTAGTTTGTGAAATTCTAAATTGCCCGTCCCTGATATTATTTTTGTTCTTTAAACGAGATGTAATGGGAATGTTGATTTCCAGGCCAACATAACTGAACGGACGCCACCATTGACCTTTGAAATAATTAAAATCATTATACAAAAACTGCTCAGCATAATTGGCTACGAAAGAAATGGTTGGTAGCTCATTGCGGCGCATTTTTGTTAAGGATAGTTGATCACCTGTTTGTTCTATTTTCAGTTGTTTGATTTCTGTCCGGGTATCAGCCTGGCTAAAAGCATCGCTTGTATTTTGGCTAATATTATGCTGACCGTTGAGGCTATCTATTAAAATCAATTGGGTTTCCTCCGGAATATTAATTTCATTTCTCAGCTTATCCAACGATAAATCATAATCCTGAGATGCTGTTTGCAATTGTACTTTAGCATTCTCATAATTGAGTTTGGCACGCAGGTAATCGTTTTCAATCAAAGCTCCGTTTTGAAATTTACCTTGTGCCAGGTCCATATATTTTCGATAGCGATCTTCTTCACTGGAAGCGATTTGGCGTTGCAAACGCTTTAGCAACACATTTAAATAAGCTGTGGCAATTTGAGTTTTAACCTGGATTTTACTTTGCTCATTTTTTTCCGCTTCCAATGCCTGCTTGTTTTCTGCTATTTTTATGCTGCTGTTAATTCCAGGTTGATAAAGAGGCTGGTTAAGGGAAATACCGAGGATGCTGGTGTTCTTTGCACCCAGGGCGAGAAGTTGTGGCTTATCGGATCCGAGAAAACCTCCGGGAATAAGCGTGGATTGTATTTGCATATTGTACTGAATATCACCGTAGGCTTTAACATCCGGTATCCACGCTTCTTTACTTTTTGAAATATCGCTTTTAGCTACAAGAATATTGTATTGATTTGCCCGGATATCGAAACGATTTTTTAAACCAGTATCAATAGCCTGTTGCAGGCTTAAAGAAATTTTTTGGAATGTCTGTGCATTTGCGGAAATGGTAATTCCCGAAAACACTATGATAATTATCTTTTTCATTTTAGTTTCACTTTTGATGTTTTAATCAATAATATGATGGGAATGCAAACGAGGATAACTATCCCCATCATCATGTAACCATGATCGTAACTCACTAATAATTGTTGTTGAACTACTTCTTTTTCTAACATTTGGTAAGCTGCCTGCAAGGCAACATCCGTAGCATATCCTGCGGAAATAAAAAACTGCTTAAACGCCTGAATCCGTTCAGCACTGGCAGGATTAAAATTGTTGATATAGCCGGCCATAGCATGACCTACATTTGCATTTTGATGGTCTAAATAAATATTGATCGCGGCAATTCCGATGGCATTTCCTAATCGCTTGAGCATATTTGCCAATCCGGTACCCTGGGCTAAGTCCGCTCCTCTTAACCCGGCAACAGAAAGCGACATAGCAGGTAACATAAAACCCGCTGCCCCTAAGCCACCCAATATCATAGGCAGGATATAACTTTGTTGGTTTGACTGAGGCGCTGAAAAAGAAAGCAGTACGAGGTATATGGACATCATTATTAAACCGGAAATCATAACAGCCTTCGGGCTGGTACCAATCGATAATAGCTTATTAAAAATGATCATGCCTGCACTTGCAGATATTGCAAAGTACATCAGGAAATCACCGGTTTGCAAGGGGGTCCATCCAAGCGAAACCCTAGCAAAAAGAGGAAAGATAAACATGGCGCCAGCCATAATGCCGCCGCTCACCGTCATCAAAAAGTTTCCAACAGATAAATTATAATTTTTCAATAAGCGGATATTAACCGCAGCATAATCAACTCTTATTTCGCGAATTATAAAAGCAATGATCCCGATAACAGCCGTTATGGTAAGAATGATAATGGTGGAATTGCTGAACCAATCCTTAGCACCTCCTTCTTCCAAGACATATTGCAAAGAACCGATAGCTAATGCCAGAAAAACAATACCCCACCAATCCATTTTTTTTGGTTTTACATTTCCCTCAAGATTGGTTACAAAAAGCCATGAAAGAACTGCTGCGATAGCCCCAACAGGCAGGTTGATAAAAAAGATCCAATGCCACGAAAGGTTTTCCACAATCACTCCCCCTAAAACAGGTCCCATGACCGGCCCAAGAATAACCCCTATTCCGAAAACGGCGTTAGCAGTATTAACTTTTTCAGGCGGGAAAGCATCAATAACAATGCTTTGCGCTGTAGATAACAAACCGCCGCCGGCGAGTCCCTGGATGAACCGCCATAATACCAACGACCACAACCAAGTGGAAAAGCCGCACATCAGGGAACCAAAAGTGAACAGGATGACCGATGCGGTGAAATAATTTTTTCGGCCGAAAAGATTTGATAACATTCCGGATAATGGAATTACGATCACATTGGCAATACTGTAAGAGGTAACCACCCATGCAATTTCCGTGCGTGTAGCTCCTATGCTGCCGCTTATTTCAGGCAATGCTACGTTGACAACCGTCGCATCTATCATTTCCAGCAAAGCGCAACTGATGGCGGTTGTAATTAATATCCACCTTGTAGCTCCGGCCAAGGAAACTGACGCTTTTACTTTAGCACTCATTTCATTTGATTTTTATTTTTACAAAAGCACTTAAGCCTGGAAACAGAACGCTCGGTTTATTTTCTGTTTTAAAAAAAGAATCAATACTGACACGCAAAGGAAAGCGCTGCGTTACCTTGATGAAGTTTCCCGTGCCGTTATCAGGCGGTATCAATGAAAACATATCCCCGGTAGCGCCTCCATATGATTGTACTTCCCCTCTTAAATCCACGTGTGGATAAGCATCTAAACTTATTTGAACTGCCTGTCCGGGTTTTATATTTTTGAGTTGAGTTTCTTTAAAATTGGCGGTTATCCAAAGATTTTCTTCGTCCACTACTGCGCATAAGGATTGACCGGCAAGAACATATTGTCCTTGCTCAACTGAGCGTTTGGTAACAATGCCGTTACAGGGCGCTAAAATATAGGCATGACTTAATTCCTCTTTCGCCAATTGTAATTCGGCAGCTTTTTGATTTACCAGGGCCGCCGCTGCAGAAATCTGGTGATGCGCAGCCTTTGCCTGCGACTTTAATCCTGTTGAAGTGATAGCGGTTGCCAGGTTGCTATGTACTGCTTGTTCATACCCTGCCTTAGCCTGCTCAAAGGTGGTTTTAGTCGCATCGTAGTCTTGTTGCGTCATTGCTTTAATCTTTAATAATTCTTGTGCACGGTCAAAATCACTCTGTGCCTTGTGAAGACTGGCTAGCGCGGCTGCCACATTTTGTTTGCCGGACAACGCGTTTTCCAATGAAGCATTTGCATCCTGGCTTTGCGCCAATGCCTTAATGTCGGACACACTCAGGCCCGCTTTTGCATTTTCCAACACTGCCTTTGCCTGTTCTACTTTCGCGTTTAAAGCCACGGTGTCGAAAATGAGCAACGTGTCCCCTTTCTGACTTGTTGGTTATCACGAAAACAAATAGTATCAAGGTATGTCGTAAGGCCCGATCTGATAGAAAAGATATTCCCATTCAGTTGCGCATCATCAGTGGTTTCGTAAGCAGTGCTTTTAATGTAAAAATAACTGCCAATACCCGCTGCCACAAGAAGTATAATGGCAAGTATGATAAAAGATTTACTGCTTTTCTTTGGTGTCTTATTTTCCATCTTTATTTATTTTAAAAAGTTTAGACATTTCAAATTTAAAACCGACTGTTCGGTATTTTTATGATACAAAAAAAATAATACCATTAAGGAATCAGGTCTTTAATAAATCGTATAGGTTTTTATAAACAGCTGTTATTTCTTCCCGCATACTCTCAATGTCATTATCTATTATATAGCGGATACCTACTCCATCATTTGCATAGATAAATAGTTTTGCAATTTTTTCCGCCTTTAAATCCGATTTTATTTCATTATTTTTTTGTGCAATTTTTACAATTTTTATCCACGCTTTTTTCTCCTGTTCCTGGATTTCGAAAAATTTCTTTTTGAAGGCGGGGACAATTTTTAATGCTTCAAAAACAAGGGCGTAGAAATTAAAACTTCCCCCGCTTTTTTGGACGGTCTTCATTTGCTTCATTAATTTATTTTGACTATCAAAAACATGGAGTAAATCAGTATAAAATGCCTGCAAAGAATCCGTTGAAAATTGATCGAATCCCATATCCACCAACCTCATGAAATATTGATTTACAATTTCTTCAAAGACCTGCTCCTTGCTGGTAAAATAATGATAAAATGCCCCTTTGGAAATACCCGCCTGCTTTACAATTTCCTGCATGGTAACAGCCTTAAAGCTCTTTTGCAGGAATAGGATGAAAACAGTTTCTAAAATATGTTCTTTTGTATCTTTCATATAAAACCGACCGTTTGGTATGCAAACTTAAAACGAATTATTGGATTTGCAAAATTATTTCCAAAAGAATCTTTTGCGTCTTTATGTTTTATAGAAATTTAAAAAATAAAATGCTTAAAAATCTGATACATCAACTGCTTTACGTATTCGTAAATTCCCGGTGTTGAGGGAAGATTTTTTAAATAACTCTTCCATCTTTCACTTCTATTTCTGAACCTTCTGCCAGAAATATAGAGTCAGGCTTTTCTAGTTTCAAAAAGCCAAAATCATTCCCATAAATCTTTTCAAAGTCAACATTAATTTTAAAATCTTCTACCGGATAAACTTTCCATTTAGGATGTTCAACACCATATTCAGATGTTTTTGCAGTTGATATCTTTGTGTAACCCCAATAATGTTCAGTAATAAATTTTTCTTTACTCCCATTTTCAATTTCGGTTGCGATTGGCTCAGCAATAACCTTAAGTGAATTCCAAGCACCTTTTTTCCATTTATATTCGACATTTAATTTACCGTTTGAACTTTCCCATGAATGTTCCATTGGCATGGTTTCATACTTTTCATTGTACACCATATTTGCCACCAGTGTCAATGCGAATTTGGGTACAATTTCCTTTATAAACACCACACCTCGTTTCGATATTCCGTTGTCATTATAACGAACATAAAACCGAAGGTTAACTTCTTCAAAAGTTGAATGGAATGGAATACTGAGTCCTTTGATCTTTGTATTCTTAAATAAAAAACCAATGAGGCTAACATAGCAATTACCTTCCCATAAGTCAATTTCCGTTTTATAAGGTAAGTATTTATTAAGAATGCGCTGATCAATAACATAATTTGCCATTATTAATTTTCTCCATTCTGCTTTTAAAAAAGTCTTTGACATAGGCTAATGTGTCTGTTAATTTTACAACCAACCAACAAATATATGTTAAAAGACGGGGCTGTTTTGCACATCTAAAAAAGTCGTTGGTTCAGATTTGTATTTTGTCCAGGATAAGTTTTGATAGCGTGAGCATGTAAATCCTCTGACCTAAGCAAAATATAATCCACTAGGGGAATTAAAGAAATGGTTCGTGCGGACGTGTGTTTAGTTCTCTGGTCTCTTAAACAGAAAAGCAGTAAAACAGTAAATATTGCTGATTTTTATTTTGAAGCGGTGGTTTCCGGAGGTTAGTAATGAGTTCTGTTCGTTCGTCTATATTTAAAAAAAAACAAAAAACTGATTTTACAATTACTTTGTCAAAATATCTTTTGGGGGTTACCAATCTTTTGAATATTGGCAATCCCAAAAGACGGTTAATTTATATATTTTCTATTTGGGAATTGCCTTGATAATCTGTTTTCGTTAGAAAACTTTTCACTTGGAAACTTCTATAGTTGAAAAGGTATTATCCATATGAGCTTTCGATCCTCCCAGGTTCCAAATGGATAAGATAAAAACTACTGCGCCAACCATAAACATATTCCAGGGAGCATTTGGTTCGTTGGAAAATCCTAAGACCCATGGCGAAATAAAAATCCATATAGCTATGATTGCATTAATCCATTCCTCCCAAAGACGTTTATCACCTGATGCCCAAAGCGAAAAAATAATGATGAGAGCACCGAAAATAAATGGGCTCCACGAATAATTGGTGTGGGCAAATCCAAATATCCAGGGAGTAATGAATAACCATATCCCAAAAATTAAACTAACCCAATCCTGCCATCTTTGAATGCGTTTCATAATAAGCCTCCATTTTTAAAATTGTTTAAAATATTATTAATGTATTCAAAAAAAAACGTGCGGAATTTCCATGCCAAAAAATACACTTTAATTGATTTTTATTTTTATAAAAATTTAATAGATAATTCTTTTATTGAAATGGCAACTGTTAGCAGAATAATTATTGGAAATGTGCCCTTCCTTTTTGTGTAATTAATTCAACAAATATTTAATGCCTCATCTTAAAAGTGATGATTTCACACCTCTCTTTTACCTTGTCTCTTTTGGTAGTAAAGCGATAAATAATGAAGATTTTTATTTTTGGTAAAGTTTTTAGAATAAAGGCCTGTGTTATCTTTCCCGAGATAGCCTTACGAATTTCAACCTCTAAATTAGATCTTTAAAACGCATAGATTTATAAAACGATAGCGTTTATACCGGGTCGACAACCTTTGAAGTTTCGCAAGGAAAAACTTCTAATTCGCACGTAATTTGTGGCTGCAATTATATGCCCCTGATTTATGTAATAGATGACGACAAAGAAACACTTGATTTAATGCAAACCTACCTGCGAAAAAAGCATTTTGAGGTCTGTACTTTTTTCAATTGGCATGTAGCATTTTGCGCTATTAAAATGCGGCGGCCAGAGCTTATTATATTGGATTTATTTCTTTCCGATAAGTTCGATGGCCTGGATTTATGCCGAAGGATTAAATCGTCTCCCTATTCAAAAGGTATTCCTGTTATTGTTTTTTCGGGCTTTTGCCAAATAGCAGAAAGCGCCATTAATGACTACGGTGCTGACGACTTCATTGCCAAGCCCATTGAATCTAAAAACATGATAGAAAAAATAAATTCCGTGCTGTTCAAAAAAAGGATAAAAATATAGATGACCAATTTCGAAAGCTTGCAAAGGCCGATGAATACTACTGTCTTACTTCATCGTTTAAATTTTTTTCAATAAATTTCTGCCATGCGATGCTACAATCATGTGGATTGAGAAAAGCAGCATTGCATGATGTGGTTTATGGAAAGGAACCGTCGACGTGAGTGCTTTGTTCTTCAACCTACAGTTTCTTCACGATTGCCAATGATTGTTTTACATGTTCATCCGGGGATATATGATCGGTTTCAGATGAAAAGACAGCTACAATTTTGTCATTTTTATTAATCACGAATGTTGTCCGTGGGATGAATCCGTGAGTAACCTGCACGCCGCGTACATCTTTAACGCCGGCTTGCGGAGGTATCAACTTCAGGCCATAAGTTGCTGCAATTTTACCTCCGTCGTCTGAAGCCACCGCGAATTTCCCCGCACAGTAATCGGGATTAGATGAGAACGACTTCAATCGCTGGATATCATCTGCTGATACACCGATAATGGTAGCTCCTGCTGCCGTAAATTTATCCTTGAATTCGGCGAAAGTATGCGCTTCCAAATCACAGCCACCTGTGTAAGCAGAAGGATAGAAATATAATACTACAGGCCCCTTAGCAAGAGCCTTCTTTAATGAAAAATCGAATTCATTGCCCGCCTGGCTGGCCTTGGCGGTGAACATGGGTGCGGTTGAACCCTTTGACAATACTTTCAATTGTGCAAAGCTATGCGGAGTAAGGCAGAGCAAAAGCCCAAAAATTAAAAAGAGGGAGAGATAATTTCTTTTTGACATGGTGAATTGTTTTTGAATACGATTATAAATCACTCACAAATATAAAAAAGATTGCGGGATAAATCAGCGAATATTGGAGATAGGAAAGGATGTGGAAGAGCCGCAATTACCAGATCAAAATGTTGCCTGAGATATTTTAAAAAATACTTTTTCCGAAGGTAGGCGGCGTTCTTTGATAAATTTTCCCCTTATTCCTCTCTAATGAAAGTTACAGGATTAGACAACGCTGCTTTCAAACTTTGAGCCAGCACAGCAGCAAAAGTAACGACGACTAAAATTAGTGGGGGCAAAATAAAAACAAACAAACTCAATGGTTCCCGAAATGCAAAATTGTTTAACCATTTGCTTCCACCAAAATAAATTACCGGCAAAGCAATGGCTGTTGCAAGGACAATTAATTTGAAAAAATCTTTATAAAATAAAACAATTATCCTATAAGCAGAAGCTCCTAATACTCTTCTGATACCAATCTCTTTACTACGTATCCTGATAATAAAACTTAACAACCCTAATAAGCCCAGGAACGAAACAAAAATGGATAGCCCTGTAAAAACATTGAAAATTTTTCCAAATTGCTTATCTGATTTGTATTGTGCATCAAAATAATTGTCCTGGAAAAAAAACGTGAAAGGATTATCCGGAAAAAGGCTTTTATAGGTATCCTGGATAGAAGAAATATTTCTTTCTAAATTATTTGCATTTACGTTAATGGAAAGATACCTCCATTCTGTTCTGGAAGGAAAAAGATACAATGTGGGCTGGTACGGATCTTTTAGTGATGTTTGGTGATAATCTTTAATAATACCTACGATTTCTCCCTTCAATTCATGTGCATCTAAACCAAACGCAACTAATTTATTCAAGGCATCTTCATTTGTTTTAAAGCCTAAATTTTTTATGAATGATTCATTTGCGATGATTGAAATTTTTTCGGGGAATGTAACTCCATCAATGGGAAAAACATCTACCGAAATACCCGGAGTGTATTTTAAAAATGAGCGAAGCGAATCCAGTAAAACAACAATAAAACCGAATTTCTATTTTCCCGAAGCGGAATTTTTTCAGCTGCTTATCATGATACTTTTGAACCTTCCGGCCACAAAGGATGAAGTCGTACCAATTCAAATTTCAACTTCTCCAATTTTATTAAATAAAAAATGAAAATTCGCATTTTTTGTTTCTTTACTGCTTTCGGTAAAAAGACAAAAAAAAATCCCCGGATTTACCGGGGACGTTCTATAAAATTCAAGACGCTAAAAATTATCTTAACGCTTCAATCTTTTTTACAAAATTAGATTTGGGCTGTGCGCCTACTAATTTATCAACTACTTTGCCGCCTTTGACAAACACAATAGCAGGAATGCTGGTGATGCCATAGTTAACACTTAGCTGCGGATTTTGATCCACATTTACTTTACCTACGTTTACCTGTCCGTCGTATTCTTTTGCCAGTTCTTCTACTACGGGGCCAATAGCGCGGCATGGGCCACACCATTCTGCCCAAAAGTCGATCATGGTTAATTTATCTGAATCCAAAACTTTTTCCTTGAAATTCGTATCAGTATATTCCTGGGCCATAATTAAATTTTTATTGAGTTTAAAATTGTTTTTATTGGTATTAAGTCTGCAAAGTTACAGCCAATATTTTTTATATGGTAAAATGGCATATCCACATTATGTTAATTCTATTTGTATGTCTAATTCGGCCTTTTTCTGCAGGTAATTGGCCATTTCGTCATTCATCTCAAAACCGTTGTTCATCGAATACATTCCGAATTTTAATTTGGATGTCGGCTCGTTGATGCAGAATTTTAAGGTAGAATTCCCCGGATGGTGCTGTATATTTCCTCCGATGAATTCTATCAGTTCCTGTGATACTGATTGAGGGTGCATTTCAATCTGCAATTTTTTGGTACCTGTTCTCATCAGAGACTCTAAAAGATTGATACTGGTTATTTTAAATTCAAAGGGAGAAGTACGGTAACGCTGGATGAATGAGCCGGTAAGATAAACCACCATGCCGGGCTCCAGGTAGTTGTTAAACTTAACGTAATCCTCACTCCATAACATTATTTCCATTTTTGAGGTATAATCTTCCATCACTAATACGCCAAACTTATTCCCCTTTTTGGACACACGATGCTGGCCTTCGGTTACTAACCCTGCTATCCGGAATGTCCTTCCGGGATTGGGATGTAGATTTACCGCCTCCTTAAACTCATTAAATTCGGCAACGGTATCGATCTTATAATGCTTCATCTGGAATTTATAATTGTCCAGCGGATGGCCGCTCAGGTACATTCCTATCACGGTTTTCTCATTGTCTAATAAGGTCACCAAAGGCCATGGTTCACAATCAGGAATCACAGGCGGCGTTACTTCTGCCATCTGCAGGTCGCCAAATAAAGTGTTTACAGTATTATGGAGTTGCGCCTGGTATTGATTGCCGAATTTTATTATTTTTTCCAGCGAATTAATATGCTCGCCAGGAATAGTAAAGAAAAACTGTGCCCGGTGAAAATCAGGAAAGCAATCGAAAGCGCCGGCGTAAGCAAGACTTTCCAAAGATTTCTTATTTACCGTTCTTTGGTTCACTCTTTTGATCATCTCAAAAATGGAAGTAAATGTGCCACGCTTCTCTCGTTCTTCAATAATGTTTTCTATCGCCGCTTCGCCCACACCTTTCATGCCACTGAATCCGAACCTGATCTCACCTTTTTTATTTACGGCAAATCCTTTCTGAGACTCGTTAATATCCGGCCCCAGTACTGTTAATCCCATTCGTTTACATTCTTCCATGAAGAACGTTATTTTGTCAATGGCTCCCGCATGATTGAGCACCGCGGCCATGTATTCGCTTGGGTAATGCGCCTTCAGGTAAGCCGTTTGATAGGCTACGAAAGCATAGCAGGTAGAGTGTGATTTATTAAAAGCATATTGCGCAAATGATTCCCAGTCAGTCCATATTTTTTCTAATTTGCTTACCGGGTGATTGTTCTTTTTGGCGCCTTCAATAAACTGGGCTTTCATCTTATCCAGCACCGCTCTTTGCTTTTTCCCCATGGCCTTCCGAAGAATGTCCGCATCGCCTTTACTGAATCCCGCCAGCTTCTGCGACAGCAACATCACCTGCTCCTGGTAAACCGTAATGCCATAGGTGTCTTTTAAAAACTCTTCCATTTCCGGCAGGTCATATACGATTTCCTGCCTTCCATGTTTACGTTCAATATAGGCAGGAATGTAAGCAATAGGCCCCGGGCGATATAAGGCATTCATCGCTATCAAATCATCAAATTTATCAGGCTTTAGGTCCCTTAAATGTTTTTGCATTCCGGGACTTTCAAACTGGAACGTACCATTGGTTTCAGCCCGTTGGAATAACTGGTAGGTTGCATCATCATCAAGAGGGAGCGCATCAAGATCTATTTCTATTCCATGATTTCTTTTGATGAGAGAAAGCGCCGTCTTTAGAATGCTCAACGTTTTTAATCCCAAAAAATCCATTTTTAAAACGCCGGCACTTTCAATATTGCTACCATCTATTTGCGTGAGCCACAACTCAGAATCCTTGGAAGTAGCCACAGGTATCAGCTCCATAAGGTCTTGCGGCGCGATGATAATAGCCGAGGCATGGATGCCGGTATTTCTTACCGAGCCTTCCAATATTTCCGCTTCATGTAATACCTTACTGCGTATATCGTCTCCGTTATATATCTCGCGTATCTTTTGTATGTTGCTGAGGTCATCCGGTCCTACTCCTTCTTCTGTCAACGATTTCGGCCCGGTAATCGGCGCCTTCAACACTTTTTTCAGTGAAGTGCCGGGCTTATCAGGAATTAATTTCGCCAGTGCATTGCTTTCAAACAACGGAAGATCCATTACACGCGCCACGTCTTTGATGCTCATCTTGGCAGCCATTGTACCGTAGGTAATAATTTGCGCCACCTGGTTTTTTCCATATTTATCTACAACGTAGTCCATTACTTTCTGACGGCCTTCATCATCAAAATCGGTATCTATATCCGGCATTGATTTACGATCCGGATTTAAAAACCTTTCAAAAAGTAAATTGTATTTTATGGGATCTATGTTGGTAATCTCAATACAGTATGCCACCACTGAACCAGCAGCTGAGCCTCTCCCCGGGCCTACAAACACACCGAGGTTTTTTCCTGCCTTAATAAAATCGCTAACGATTAAAAAGTATCCGGCAAAGCCCATCGTCTTGATGGTAAACAATTCAAAGCTGATGCGTTCTTCGATTTCGGGAGTAATGGTTTCGTATCTTTTTTTAGCGCCTGTCCATGTCAGGTGATCAAGGTAAGCTTCCTGGTTTTTAAATTCTGCAGGAACCGGAAAATGCGGGATGAGAATATCTCTCTTCAGGTCCAGCACATCTATCTTGTCGATCACCTCATTGGTATTATCCAACGCATACGGCAAGTCTTCAAAAACGGAAAGCATTTCATTGGTGTTTTTTAGAAAAAACTGGTCATTCGGAAATGCAAAACGTTTATTTTTTATCATCACATCATCGTCCGTAAACTCCCGTAAGGCAGGTGTGGCTTGTGTTTCACCGGTATTAATACAAAGCAGAATATCATGCGCGTTAAAATCTTTCTGATCTACATAGTGTGAATCGTTACTGGCAATAACTTTTACATCATACTTTTTCGCGAATTTTAATAATACCTTATTTACTTTATCCTGGTCGGGAATGCCATGCCGCTGCAATTCTATGTAGTAATCTTTCTGAAAAATATTAAGCCACCATTTAAATTCATTCTCACCCTCTGCCTCGCCCTTCTTTAAAATCGTTTGTGGCACCAGGGCGCCCAGGCAGCACGTAGTAGCAATCAACCCTTTGTGGTATTTATGAATCAGTTCTTTATCAATACGGGGATATTTAGAATACATCCCTTCTATATATCCAAGGGAAGTTAGCTTTGAAAGGTTTTTATAGCCTTCAGCGTTTTTTGCCAGTAATATCTGGTGGTGGCGCGGGTCTTTTTGTTCTTTGGTAAATTGTTTTTGATGCCTGTTTTCAGTAATATAAAATTCACAACCTACAATAGGTTTTACCTTAAGAGAGCCATCAGCATTTTTAAGTGTGTGCGCGTGCTTTACAAATTCAAAAACCCCAAACATATTGCCATGGTCAGAAATAGCAAGTGCAGGCATGCCATCAGCCATCGCTTTATTATAGAGCGCTTTTATAGAAGCGGCTCCATCTAAAAGTGAAAACTGAGTGTGAACGTGCAGGTGAGAAAATTGCATGGGTGAATTATGGGTTATGGGTTATGAGATATCAGTTATCAGATATGAGTGAGGTCACCAATCACTAATCACCATTCACTAATTACTAATTACTGATCACTCCTCAACGCAAATATCGTGAAAAACGAAGGTCGGTTTTTGGCAAATTATCAACAGTGAGGGCAAAACTTTTTTAGGATTTCTTTATCAAATGTTAAGGCTTAAAAATTATTTTGATTTTTCGGATGGCGAAACTTAACTTCGTTTCACTTGAGAAAATAAATTTGAAATCTCGTCGTTTGTAGAAAAGTTTTAGCCTATTGTTCTTCACCAGTTTAAGGAACATCTTCAGCTATCTTTTTTTTATGAATCGCATAACCCAATAAACAATGAATAAACTTGCCCTAACAAGTCTATCCCTATTATTTTTCTGCAATGTACAATTTGCAAATGCTCAAACGAGTGTTAATAGTATCAGTGTTCCCAATAATCGCGAAAACGCTTCGCCGGTTTATATTAATGGAATATCTTTTACACCGGAAGGTATTCTAAAAAATACCGAGAGTGGAGGAACCAAGAGTGTAAGAATCGTAACAGCCCCGGTTGTTACCAAAGAAGAATATTCCCCGGCCGTTGAGGCAAAAACTTCTATCATAGAGCATCTTTCTGCACTTCAGTTTAAGTACGCAATGATGATGGATGTAGATGTGGAATCGTTGAAAAATCTTTCTTTACTGGGATTTATAGATGAATGGTTTGGTACCCGTTATCGTCTTGGAGGATCTTCCAAAAGAGGTATCGACTGCAGCGCCCTAACGGGAGCACTTTTGCTTGCTGTTTATGGATTTAACTTGCCACGTACTGCAAGAGAGCAATACCAGGTTACAGAGCATATAGACAGAGATGAATTGCAGGAAGGTGACCTTGTCTTTTTTAATACCCACGGTGGTGTATCCCATGTAGGCGTTTACTTAGAAAACAATTATTTCTTCCAGGCATCCACTCATGGCGTTAAAATAAGCAGCCTGGACGATCGATATTATTCCAAAAGGTTTATTTGTGGCGGCCGTGTGACTAATTGCACGGACAGCGCTTCACGATAAAATATTTTTTTGAACAATTAAAAAAGGAAATCGTAATGGATTTCCTTTTTTCGTTGGGTTAAGTTCAACAGCAACGTTTACCGCACCAATGCTGTTCGAGGCCCCAAATGAGAAAACGCACCGGATTGCCCCTACGTCAAATACCATTCAATAGTTTCAAATAGAAAAATTACGTCTTGCAAGATTAGTAAACCAAACAAAGTATATTCTATTTCAGAGATTGATCTCATCATCAGAAAAGTTCCGGAGACATCAAATACTACTATAGATGAAGCCTGTGTTTTTCCCAAAGATTAGTTTAACAGCGAACCAACAAATAACGCGTATTTTATTTTGACGGTTACCAGATATAATCAACTTCCATGTTTTTAAAAACCTGTTTTGTCGCCTTTATCTAATCTACGGCCAATTTAAGTGATTCAGATGTTTGTGGCTTTTTTTGCCAGATGAAAAATATGGTAAATAATACAATCAAAATAACAGGAAAAGCGACCATTTTGGCGAGAGTATGCTGCCCCGCAGCAAGCTCAAGCTCAGTGCCTTTTAATCCTGAAATGGCGCTTACGGTTCGTGCTTTATCAATCCAGTTACCTATTATTGGTTGAAAAATGGCTGTGGAAAACATGCCTATTCCACCCAATACAGACATTCCTAAAGCACCGCTTAATGGCGCTCTTTGTGCTACTGAACCAATCATTGTTGGCCAGAAATAGCAAACGCCAATCGCAAAGATCATAGCAGCTACATAGGCCATAGGCCCGGTCACGGTACTTAACAGATAAATACCAATAGCCGCGAAAATAGACGACATCAACAACACACCTGTTTGTCCAAATCTTTTAACCACAGGTCCTGCAAAGAATCTCCCCAATGCCATTAATCCTGTTACGAGGGCTAAAATCAGCATAGGGCTTGCGCCACTATTGCTCATAATAAGACCTACCCACTGCTGAGGGCCAAATTCGGAAATTGCGGTTAAAGCCATACAGAAAAACAGAAAGATGTAAACGGGAGATAACATCGCTTTGAAATTTTTGGAAAGATGCGTGGTTTCCTCCTGGGATTTCGGAAATGTTTTTCCGTAAAAAAGAACAGCATAAATAATGGTAGGAACCATCGTAACCCACATTTGCGCCTGCCACCCCATCCCGGCATCTGTCATAAATTTAGAGATAAGACTGCCCACTACTATGCCACCGGGAAACCACATGTGAAATCTTCCCAGCATCTTATTCATTTTAACACCTGAGTAAGTATCTGCTATCATCGGATTACAGGCGGCTTCGGTACAGCCATTTCCAAAACCGATGAAAAGTGTAGAGATAAGCAGCAGCGCATATCCACCGGAATAAATTGTAAATACAATACCCAGTGTATGAGCTACAAAAGCGACCCTCATAATATTTTTAGGACCAAAGGAATGATAGACAAGGCCACCTATAATCATGGAAATCGGGAACCCCACGAACCACATAGAATTAATAAATCCAAGTTGTTCAGCAGTGAGGTTAAAGTCTTTTCCAAGCTGGGGTAAAATGCCAGCCCGGATACTGAAGGTAAAAGCTGTGGTAATCAGCGCGAAACAGCTGCCATTAAACAAGGCGCTTTTGTTAATTTTTTCGTTCATGGAAATAAGCGTTATTTAGTTTGAAAAAAAATGTGTCAGGCAATCATCGAAATATTTGCCAATATAATAATTAATATTTTATTTTTTGCCACCGAGCCGGTTTTTTTATTTTTCTCATTGATTACTGCTATTAGATTTATTATTGCAAAACAAATTCACGGTTATCGCTTGCAATCTTTTTAGAGACTAGGTGGCATTTTAATCTTATTATTATTTTATGGAAAAAAAATATCCTTTCTTTATCCGATCTACCGTTTCTCTTTTTGGAATCGTCCTTTTTGTATTTGTACTTTTTACACTCCGCAGCATTTTAGTACCACTTGCCTTTGCATTAATGATTTCTATTCTCTTAAATCCTTTGGTGAATTTGATGATCCGGAAAAAAGTAAACAGGATTGTGGCAATCGCACTTTCGTTGCTATTAGCCATTCTTTTTGTGGCGGGTGTTATGTATTTTATATCGTCGCAGTTAGTAAAATTTTCTGACAACCTCCCAACGCTAAAAGAAAAATTTTCACAGCTTTTTCATAGCCTGCAAATTTGGCTTCAGAATAATTATTCAATAACGGTTGCGAAACAAAATCAGTTAATATCAGAAGGGGAAACAGGCCTGAAACCTTATATTGGCCAGACGTTGGGGTCGGTGTTTGGAACATTCAGCGTGTTATTTCTTTTGCCGGTCTATATATTCCTGACGTTGTTTTACAAAACATTAATTCTAAATTTTTTATTCGAAGTATTTTCTGAAAAAAATTCCAGACAGGTCAGCAATGTATTGCGCGAAACCAAAAATGCAATCCAGAGCTACATGGTGGGGCTTCTCTTGGAAGCTATCATCGTTGCCATAATGAATTCTGCAGCCTTGTTGATTCTTGGTGTTCAATATGCAGTTTTGCTCGGTGTTATTGGTGCTCTTTTAAACGTATTGCCCTATATCGGTGGTATAGTAGCCATTGCGCTCCCGATAATCATTGCTACCATTACAAAAGACGGTTTTTCTACCCAGTTCGGAATTATTATCGCTTATTCGATCATACAGTTTATAGATAATAATATCCTGGTTCCAAGAATTGTATCATCCCAGGTCAAGATTAATGCGCTCGTTTCCCTGGTCATTATATTGATGGGTGGCGCGCTTTGGGGCATATCAGGAATGTTTTTGTCTGTTCCTTTTATTGCGGTACTTAAAATAATTTTCGACAGAGTGGACGAATTAAAGCCATGGGGGAAAATTTTAGGCACGGACATTCCCGTTAAACATAAAGGGCAAATATGGAGCAGGCGCAAGGCTTCAAGGAAATCTTTGTCAGAAGATATCGTTGATGGGAAATGAATTATAGAATTGGGTGATTTGGTCATGATGATCTGAATTACCAGGCCAATCCACTCAAGAACATCGGATGAAAAGAAAGATACTCACATCCACCAATTAAACGCCTTACCCTGTGCAAACCAACAAACTTTTTTATTCTCATTTTCATCGATAAAAAATGCAGCGCAGAAAAGAGTCACATAAAAAGTGGCTTGATTACGCTGGACCGGGTTCCCTGCCTGACTGCGACACACAAGCATGTAAACAGCACATCCTGCTTTTTTTCCAAGTAAACTAAATTTGTTCAAAAACCTTCGCTCTTGATGTTTTAGCAATGAATTGTCAGCTTACATATTTCATCCTGGTCTTTTCCATGAACATAAATTGAAATCTGTAATCGTTCTTTGCATGCACGTAATACCAGTTCACCAATTGATTTTTCGCGGGATTTGAACAGCCTTTTTTCCGAGCAACATGTCCAAAGGACAAATCCCTCAAACTCGCCAAAACAATCATAAATAACTTCGGATACTTTGCCGCTATATGCACCGTATTCGACGGGACCTTTTATTTTCACGGGTGTGCCAGTTTGGGATGGATTTATACTTGCCGCATTGCCACCGGAGCCGTCAATCCTTGCCGAGAGGTATGAAATATATCTTTTTAACACGGGGTACCAGCGATATTCAGTCGCCATATTTTCTAACCGCCATTTCATAATGGCCAATGTGTTCTCGTCATAAGGTAGCATTGTCTCTTCTAAAGTTACTGGTATCTTCACTTCAAAGGCGCCCGAAACATAGCGCCAACTCTTGAAGCGTCCCTTGGCGGAATCCTGGCTCGATGTTATCCTCGCGTTTGTGGGCACACGCCTTGTTGCAAGGCGACGAACGGTAATTTTGAATAATTGTCCTTTTGTTACTCCTAAAGGTAAATCGACCGTTAAGAGGCCGGCAAACTGTTTGCCCGCACCTAAAGGTATCGGGATATAGGTTACTCCTTTTACCACCTTGCAGGTAATAGTATTGGGGTCTGATGCAGAGAGCAAATGAGTATTATATATTTCGGACGCAAGTTGTAGCACGTCGGCGGCTTTAACTTCGGGCCAGTAAACATATGCAGTACTGCCCGGAGGAGTGTTTCCCCAGTCTATCATTAGCTCATCGGGATTGTATTGCAAGTTTCCATTGCCGTCCCGAAAATCTGCGCTGGGACGGGTGTCGAATGC
>Ga0134126_10003687_pt1 | contig 19180 bp, 14 predicted proteins | sample KB31752_FD_96881 | JGI IMG/M metagenome (GOLD analysis project Ga0134126, IMG submission 96881) | Terrestrial soil microbial communities with excess Nitrogen fertilizer from Kellogg Biological Station, Michigan, USA - KB3-175-2 | ecosystem: Environmental > Terrestrial > Soil > Unclassified ...
CATTTCTTGAGTTTCCTGTTGTTGACCTTGAGCGGTTCACAACACGGATTCTCAAGTCACTCCCGGAGCTGTCAAACTCTGGGAGTCTTCCCGGCATAGCCGGGAGGTTTCCAGTTCATCTAAATTACATGCGATTTCCACCCATGCCACTCACAGGGGCCCGCCTGTTCCCAACTGAATCCCCTTTCGGAGAAATCAGCTCCCGTTGGAAATCAATGGCTTGATCCGGCTCACAGTTCCCGACTTAATTCCCGGATTACAGACAATCTCTTGGAAGACGACGCCGAACGCGTGCGCGAGTTCTAGTTTGCCGTGGCTCGACCTGGCCTGCCGTATCCACTTTGTGTATGGCGTGACGCGCAACGCCGCGTCTCACAAAGCAAAAACCTTGTCCATGCGCTGCGCCAAGTCACGGGCGGTTTCGACGTTGGATGCCTGGTCGGATGGTTGCTCGGAGATCCCCCAACCGGAGTAACCCGCGCGGTCCAGGGCGCCCATCACCGCCGGCCAGTTGGTGTCGCCGTCGAGCAATTTCGGGCGCCCGCCCGATGCGCTGAAATCTTTGACGTGGATTCTATTGATGCGTTTGCCGAGCACTTGGATCCAACGCTCGGCCGGACCGTTTATGGCGCCCACGTTGCCTATGTCGAAATGCCAGCCCACCCACTCGCTGTTGATCGCGTCGAGATATTCGATCGCCTGCTCGGGTTTCGTAATGAAATGATTGCCGACATTCTCGATGGAGATTCTCACGCCGAGTTCTTTCGCCAAGGGAACCGCCTTCTTGATTTCGACGATGGAGCGCTCCCAACATTGCGAGTAACTCACGCCGTCGCTCACCACGCCCGGCACGAGCAGCACGCTGCCCGCGCCATAAGCGTGGGCGTCGTTCAAACTGAGCACGAGCGCGTCGAAGCCGATTTTGCGGTCCGCTTCATCGGGCGACGAGAACGGTTTCACCCAATGGAGGTGGTCGCACACGCTAGCGGCGCCCAAACCCGTGTCCTTGAATGCCGCGAGGACCTCGTTGCGATTCATGCCGCCCATCGGTTCCACGCCTTCGAACCCTGCGTCCTTTATGAGTCGGAACCTTTCGAGCACGGAGCCCTTCATTCCGACGGTGGAATACATGATCGCCTTGCGCAGTTTGCGCTGCGACGCGGCCGGGGCGGCGACGGTTCCCGGGAAAAAAGCCGCTGCCGACGCGGCGGCCAGGGTTCCAACAAATCGACGCCGTGGCATTGCGCCGGAGGAGAATTCACTCTTCTTCATGGCCCTTGAGAGGATCGTCAAAGAGTCACAAAACCGAGAGCTGGCGACCAGCTTAATTCGAGGCGGACCGTTTGGCGTGTTTCGCAAGTAGATTGGCATGTTTTGCGAGTGACCGAGCTTTCGTTGGAGACTATTCTGGAAATATGTATCGAACCATCGCACTCGCTCTTACGGTTGCCACTTTCGCGCAACACGCCTTCTGTGGACAGTTTGATTGGCCGCAGTGGCAAGGCCCCGACCGCAACGGGGTCTCGAAGGAAACTGGCCTGCTCAAAGAATGGCCGAAGGATGGTCCCCCACTCGCGTGGAGGGTCGGTGATTTGGGCGGCGGCTTCAGCGCCCCATCCATTGCCGACGGGCGCCTATTTGGTATGAGTAATCGTGGCAGCAACGAAGTGGTCTGGGCACTCTCCGAAACGAATGGCAAGGAACTTTGGGTTACTCGACTCGGTCCCGCTTACCGGGGACAGGGCATGCCACAGGGGAGCGAAGGACCGGGAGCAACTCCGACGGTCGATCGCGACCGACTGTATGTCGTAGGGGATGCCGGCAATCTGGTGTGTCTGAACGCCGAGAACGGCACTATTGTCTGGCAAAAGAACTTCGTAACGGATTTTGGCGGTACTGCCCCAACCTGGGCTTACCGCGAATCACCACTGGTTGATGGCAACAAAGTGATCTGCACGCCCGGCAGCGATAAAGCGATGCTGGTGGCCCTGGACAAACTGACGGGTAATACCATCTGGCAGACCCAAATGCCGGACAGTGCGGGAGGCGATTCGGGCGGTCGCGGTGGTCGCGGTGGTCGCGGAGGCGGCTCGGGAGCGGCCTATTCCTCGGCGATTGCGATTGATTTTGAGGGACAGCGCCAATACGTACAATTTACCGCTAAAGCAGTCATAGGAGTTGCGGCTTCCGATGGCAAGTTGCTCTGGCAGTGGTCCAGGCCCGCCAACGGTTTTGGAATCAACGTTTCCACCCCCATTTATCAGGACGGCAAGGTGTTCGCCGCCTCGGCATATGGGGCGGGCGGCGGGTTGGTGAAATTGATCAAGGATGCCGACGGCGGTATCAAAGCCGAGGAAGTGTGGTTCTCATCGAACATACAAAACCATCATGGTGGTGTGGCGGTCATCGACGGCGCGCTTTATGGCGGCAACGGCGGTAACGGAACTGGCTACCTTGTTTGTCTCAACTTTCAGACAGGCGAGGTTCTCTGGAACGAGGGCGACCCCGACAAGCGTCGAGTGAAAAAAGGTTCTGTAGCAGTCGCGGACGGCCGAATTTACTATCGGGTGGATACCGAAGCGAGCCGCGCCGTGGACGAATTAATATTAATCGAGCCAAGCCGCAAGGAATACCTCGAACGAGGCAGGTTTCGGATACCCGACCCGAGTGGAGTCCACTCCTGGTCGCACCCCGTCATTGCCAATGGCAAGTTATACGTACGAGATCAGGGCGACCTGTTTTGCTACGACGTTAAGGCGAAGTAATGAACGTCAAGATCGGCTCCACTTTGCTAGTGCTCGCCGGTTTGGCGCCCTTCCCACTGATCTCGCAGGACTGGCCGATGTTGGGTGGCACAACGCAACGCAACATGGCCTCCGCCATGATCAACCTCCCCGATTCTTGGGATGTCAAGAGCGGCAAAAACATCAAATGGAAGGCGCAAATCGGTTCGACGTCATTCGGAAACCCGGTAGTGGCCGATGGGAAGATCTTCCTCGGCACTAACAACGGGAATCCCAGGAACCCCAATATCCAGGAGGACAAGGGCGTGCTCATGTGCTTCCGGGAGTCCGATGGCAAGTTCCTCTGGCAGGCCGTCACCGACAAACTGGCTTCCGGAGCGCAAAACGATTTCCCTGAGCAGGGTGTCTGCTCCTCCCCAGCGGTGGATGGAAAGCGCCTTTACTACGTGAGCAACCGCGGAGAGTTGGTTTGCCTCGACACAGAAGGGTTCCTGGACGGCAAGAACGAAGGGCCTTTTCAGGGCGAGGTCTACCAAGGACCGGGCGATGCCGACATCGTGTGGAAACTCGACATGATGAAGGAACTGGGCGTCTACCAGCGCAACATGGCGAACTCGTCCCCGGTAATCTGGGAAGACCTGGTCTTCGTGGAGACGTCCAACGGCAGGAGTGATGACAGGATCCCCTCTCCGAAAGCACCCAGCTTTCTCGCCGTCAACAAGAACACTGGCAAAGTCGTTTGGCAGGACAACTCTCCGGGTGACGGCATCCTTCGGGGCCAGTGGTCGTCTCCGGCTCTTGGGCTGGTCGATGGAGTGCAGCAGGCATTCTTCGCGGGAGGAGATGGATGGATGTACGGCTTCAATGCCCGGACGGGAGAGAGACTCTGGAAATTTGATCTGAACCCCAAGAGCCTCGCGCCGGAGGATCGTAATTACGGAATCTCCACGCCTGTTTTCAGCGAAGGCAAGGTGCTCATGAGCGCGGGGCAAGATCCCGACCGCGGCAGCGGACGCGGAGCCGCGTACAGCATCAATCCGGCAAATCGGGGTGATATCACCGAATCCGGCAAAGTCTGGCAGTACGAAAAGATCAACCGTTCCATTTCGACAGTGGCAGTGGGCAACGGGTTGGCTTTCCTATCCGACATTGATGGCATTCTGCACTGCCTCGATGTCAAGACCGGAAAGCCATATTGGACTTTCGACCTCAAATCTCCGGTCTGGGGATCTCCGTTGCTGGTGGATGGCAAGGTTTACCTGGGCGATGCCGACGGGGACCTTGCGGTTTTCAAAGCGAGTTCGGTGATGAAGAAGCCCTCCGTGATCGATATGGCGGACTCAGTGTACAGCACGCCGGTGCCGGCCAACGGCGTATTGTATGTGATGACGAGAACCCAGCTGTATGCCATCACCACGCCTAGGAGTGAGCCCGGAAAGTAGCAACAAATAAGTCAGGAACCCTATGAAGACCGAAACAAAGCTAATTACGATGATCCTCGCGCCCCTTATTGTGACCTGCGGGTTTTCCGCAGATTGGCCGCAATACTATGGACCGAGCCGCGATAGTAAATCCACCGAGAAAGGGCTACTACGAACCTGGCCCAATGACGGCCCAAAGGTGCTCTGGACTGCCCCGCTCGGCATCGGCTTCGGTGGCCCCGCCGTGAGCGCGGGCAAGGTTTATCTCCTCGATCGCGACGACAAGGTTGGCGACACGTTAAGGGTTTACGATCTTTCCAACGGCAAGGAACTCTGGACCTTCGCCTATGCCGGTCCGGGCAAAGTAGAGTTTCCCGGATCCCGGTCCACCCCAACCGTGGATGGCGACCGTGGTTACACCGTGGGTATGGTCGGAGATCTGTACTGCTTCAGCACGACGACCCAGAAGCCTGTCTGGCATAAAAACATCTGGACGGATTTCGGCGGCGGCAGCGGTGTCCCCGCCAGCCCGTTCGCGCCCCCCGCAGCGGGCGGCCAATTGCCAATATGGGGAATCGTTCAGAACCCGCTGATTTACCGCAACCTGCTGATCGTGGCCTCTCAGGCGCCCCAAGCGGGTGTGGTCGCGTACGACAAAGCGACCGGTGATATCAAATGGAAAACAGCTCCGCTCACTGGCACCACCACGCAGTCATCTCCGCTCAACAGCGGGACTTCGTACGTCACGCCCTCCTTGGTTAAAGTCGGCGCGGAAGATCAACTCGTCATGATAACCGCTGCACAGGGATTTGGCCGTGCCGCAAGCGGCGGAAGGGTCAACGGAATTGACCCGTTGACCGGGAAAGTCCTGTGGACCTACACCAACTTCAACTGCTGGATCCCGGTCGCTCACGCGGTGGACGCTGGCGAAGGACGGATGCTCCTGGCCGGCGGGTATAACGCAGGGTCCGCCATGATTCAGGTGGCAAAGAAGGCCGACGGGACCTATGGGGTTACCGAGTTGTTTAAGAACCCGGACTTCGGGTCTCATACCCAACCGCCGATCCTGTACAAGGACCATTTCTATGCGCAGTACACGACCAACGAACGGAGGGACGGGCTGGTGTGCATGAGCATGAGCGGCGAGGTCAAGTGGAAGACCGGACAGAATCCGGCGTTCGTCAAAGGCGGGGCAATCCTCGCCGACGGTCTGATCCTCGCCACCGACGGCAGCAAGAAGCTGTATCTCATCGAACCCGATCCGGCGGGATTCAAACCGCTGGCCAGCGCCGAGTTGATGGAAGCCGGTAACAACTGGGCACCCATAGGGCTGTCAGACGGCAAACTGCTGATACGCGACCAAAAGAAGTTGATCGTCGTACAGGTCGGTCAACAAGGGCGATAAAGAAGAAAATCAAATATGCAAAAGCGCACACTCGGTAAGAGCAATTTGGAAGTCTCGGCCATCGGGCTGGGCTGTATGGGCATGAGCTCGGGCTACGGTCCGGCGGGAGAGACGCAGGCGATGATCGCGGTGATTCGATCCGCCGTCGAAAACGGCGTCACCTTCTTTGACACCGCGGAAATCTACGGTCCATTCAAGAACGAGGAACTTGTGGGCGAAGCCCTCGCTCCTTTCCGCGAGCGGGTGAAGATCGCCACAAAGTTTGGATTCAAAATTGGGCCGAATGGGGAGCGCATGGACGGCCTCGACAGTCGGCCCGCCCACATCAAGGAAGTCGCGGAGGCCTCGCTAAAGCGGCTCAAAACCGATGTCATTGACCTCTTCTATCAGCACCGCGTTGATCCGGACGTGCCCATCGAGGATGTGGCCGGGGCGGTGAAGGAACTGATCCAAGCCGGCAAAGTGAAGCATTTCGGCCTTTCGGAAGCTGGCGCGAAAACCATCCGGCGCGCCAATGCGGTCCACCCGGTCACCGCCTTGCAGAGCGAATACTCCCTGTTTTGGCGGGAACCAGAGGCGGAGATTATGCCGACGCTCGAGGAACTCGGAATCGGCTTCGTGCCCTTCAGCCCGCTCGGCAAGGGGTTCCTCACGGGCAAGATTGACGAAAACACCAAGTTCGACGCCACGGATTTTCGGAACGTCGTGCCCCGCTTCTCGCCCAAGGCCCGGAAGGCGAACCAGGCCGTGGTCGATCTGCTCAATTCAATCGCCGCTCGGATGAAGGCAACACCTGCCCAGATCGCCCTCGCCTGGTTGCTGGCCCAAAAGCCGTGGATCGTGCCGATTCCCGGGACGACGAAACTGCCGCGCCTGCTCGAAAACCTCGGAGCCGCCTCGGTCAAACTAACACCGGAGGACCTGCGCGAAATCAACGCCGCCTCCAATCAGATCACGTTTCAGGGAGCCCGTTATCCCGAACACCTGCAGAAGCTGGTTGGCCGCTAACCCCAACTGTCGGCCAACCATGAAAAAACTTCTCCTCATAGTTTCGGATGCCCAACCCGAGTCGAGTTCACTCCTGGTCGCACCCCTCATTGCCACCGGCAAAATGTATATCCGCGACCTGGACGTACTATTCTCTACGACGTGAAGGCGAAGTAAGAACGCCATGATTCCAAAACTACTCACGATCGCGGTTGCCCTGCTGTCGCTGGTCTCAAGTCGGATTGGAGCGCAAGAACCCAATGCAACGAGCCATACAAACAGTCTGCGTCCCGGTGACATCATTCAATGCACCAACGTCTGGACGATTCACGGGCCAAAAACTAACCATAGTGATGGGGCCCTGCTTTCAAGGCGGGACTGAGGTGACACCCATCAAGCCCTTTGTCAAAGCGCGCGGTAAATCAGTCGCCGACCAGCTCGACAGGAAATCAGAAGGAAAAACCATCAACCTAGCTTTTGAGGACGCTAACTTTAACCCATCAAATTGATGGCTGATCGATTCCGAATTACCAAAGCTTGGGCGCAGCGATTCGCGGTGGAGAAGATAGCCGTACCGACATTGCTTCGACGCGCCGGACTGCCCGCCAGTCTTTTCCAGCAAGAGAAAATCTACGTCACGACGGCCGAACTCTTCGCGCTTTGGCGGACCGTTGCCGAAATGAGTCCCGATCCCGGTTTTGGGCTGAAGCTGGGCACAGAATTACGATTCGAGCGCAGCCACCCGGTTTCGATCGCCGGAGTTTGCAGCCGGACATTCGGCGATGCTTTACAACGGCTCGCTCGTTACAAACAACTGACGTGCCCGGAGGAAATTCGCGTCCACAGAAAAGCACAGGAAGCCTCGGTGGAATTCTTCTTCGTCGAAGCCCGGGAAGCTCAACCCGACATCATGGTTGATTTGGGGCTCTCATGGATCTTGTGTGTTGCTCGGCGCGGCACCGATGGCGAAATCGCGCCGCTGCGATTGGAGCTGACCCGGCCCGCGAAGCATCGCACATTGCTGGAACGACATTTTGGCTGCCGTGTGCGATTCAAGGCCGACCGCGACGCCCTGGTATTTCGCAGCAGTGATCTCGACCGCTCCTTTGTGACTCATAATGAAGAATTGGTGGCGATGATCGGAACGCAGTTGGACTCCGAACTCAAAGCCCGGAACGCGAGTGTGAATGTAAGCGACCGGGTGAAGGACGCTCTCAGGCATTCATTGGCCGGAAAGCGGCCGACGCTGCAAGATGTCGCTCAAGAACTTGGCATGAGCACACGCACCCTTCAGCGTCGCCTGACTGACGGAGGCATCACCTTTCAACAACTCGTTGAAGAGACCCGACGTGAACTTGCCCGGCATTATCTGAAACAACCCACGGTGGAACTGAACGAAGCCGCCTTCTTGCTGGGCTTTGAAGACGCCAATTCGTTCTTTCGTGCCTTTCAAGTCTGGGAAGGAACGTCGCCCACCGACTGGCGGAATCGCGTTTGGAAAAAATGACAACAAATTCCAACGCTACGCCTTCAAGATATCGTCCCAACCCTTGCGATACTCGGGCCGCTTGATGAACGGGGCTGCATTCGCGGCGTTCGTCGCGCGCAGGTTCTGATAATCCCACTCGATTTTCTTTCCCGTCCGATAAGCGACGTTGCCCAGGTGATTGCATTCGGTTGTCCAACCCGAATATTGGAAGTTGGATCCCGGCACGGGTCCGTTTCCCTTGGCGCAGTTGACCCACTCGACCCAATGACCGGGTGAGCGAGGCAGCGTCTCGGGCGGCATTTGGAAGTCCTTGAATTTCTCTTCGGGCAGCAGCTTGCCATTACCGAGCAGCATGCCCTTTTCGCCGATGAACACGCACGAGCGCCCGCCCCAGGCCGGCACCCAGCCCGGCGGTTTGCTGTCGCCCTGATGCCAGACGAGCTTTAACGCCGGTTGAGCGCCCGCAGCCGCGAACTGAAACGTTGCCATGAGCGTCGCTGGTGCCAGTTCACGATGCGGCTTCGGGACGTTGGGTGATACGGATTCAACCGAAAGCGGCGCCAACACCTTCCCACCCTTTCCATCCGGACGCCACAGATCCAGCACGGTAAAGGGCACGTCGTTGTCGTGACTGCCGAGATCGCTCATTGTGCCGTTGCCGAAATCCCACCAACGATACCACCGCGGCCCGGGAAAATAGGTCGCATGATACGGCCGTTCCGGCGCGGGCCCGAGCCACAGGTCCCACTTCATGGTTGGCGGGACCGGCATTTCCTCTTTGAACCGATCCACAATCTGAATGCCGTTGTAGAATCCGTGCGGTTTGTCGAACTTCTCGGCGGAGGCCGCATCCTGCAATCCCCAGGCGCGGTCCGCCCAAACGTGGACTTCATGCACTGGCCCGATGACGCCGGCGTTGAGAATTTCTTTGATCTTCCGCCGGTCAGGCGAGGCGTGTCCCTGGTTGCCCATTTGAGTGGACAGCTTCGGATATTTTGCGGCGGTCTCGCGGATGAGGCGGGTTTCCCAAATATTGTAAGCGAGCGGCTTCTCGCAATAGACGTGCTTGCCATGTGTCAGTGCGAGGTAGGTGGCGAATGCATGCGTGTGCTCGGCCGTGGAGACCACGACGGCGTCGAAGTCGTTCGGCTGATCGAACACGCGCCGAAGGTCCGTGAATTGTTTGGCCCGTGGGTAACGCTGCGACGCGGAGTCCAGCGCGAGTTGGTTCACGTCGCAGAGCACCGTGACATTCTCGTCGGGATGCGGCCCTGCGTGTGGATCAGCTGACCTGCCCTTCTTGCCGCCGCCCGCACTGCGTCCCGGCACAATCGTGAGTTCGCCCAGGCTCGCGTTCGCGCGTCCGCCAGCGGCGATGAACGCGATGTTCAATTTGCTGTTGAGATTTTGCCCGCGCAAAAAGGCCGGCGCGGCGCTGATGATCCCGGCCGCCAGCGTTCGGCCAACAAACTGACGCCGCGTCATGGCACGCGAGAAAGGGTTAATTGTAGTGTGTTTCATGGACTTTGGAAGGGTCGCCAAATGCTACGAATCGAGAGCTCATGAAGGTTCTCTCTTCTACGGAATGACCGAATCGTAACTTTCCGATGCCTGGCGACAAGAAGAAAGTCCCCGGAATCGCTTCGAACAGCCATCGGCAACGTTTGAACCGCGCGAGCTTGTCGTATCGCCTTGCGTGTGGCGTGACGTGAATCGCTGGTCTGTGGCGAAACATCTCCACAACCAGCGCAAGGCTGTTGCCGCTGCCGCACCTGTGTGCGGCGGCGTGGACACCAACTGTGCAATCGTCGGTGGTATTGTTACGTTGTCTCCGGGCTGGAACGGATTCCCCGCAGGTGCCTCCGGCGGGCGCTTAAAGCTCGCATTGGTTGGGCATAGCAAAGTCGCGCCCTTACGACACCATGCGGGCTCAGTGTTGCGTGGATGTGACCTCATCCAGCCGGTCACTGTACGCGTTGAGCGCTCCGGCGATGATGATCATGTAATGGTCCACCTCCGGCCAGCGGCGCTGTTCGATGGCCTCGCGCACACCTGGCAGTGTCTTTACGCCGTAACCCGTGTGCAGTCCCGGCGCGTAGATCATGTGCCTGTACCATTCACGACCGGGCAGGCCCGGCGAATAAACAAGCCTTTGTTCCAGGCCCTGGAGCAGCCCGTTCAAGCGCGCGAGTTTCGGCTCGCCCGATTTGAAATCGAAATCAGCCGCCTTCGCGCAGGCTTCATCGCAGGCTTTGGCGCTTCGCCTGAGCTTCGACAGCGCGTTGTCGAGAGGCGCGAAATTAATGTACGGCACGCTCGATTCGCGTGCGGGCGGCAAACAGGTTTCCGTCGGATCCGCAGCGAGCGTGAAGGCGTGTTGATCGAGCAAACGGTGTTGCTGTTCGGTGCGCTCGCGCATGTCATCCGCGAGTTTGTGCAGTTCCTCCACGTATTGCCCCACCGTGTCGGCAAAATCGCCGAAGCGCATGGGCAGCACGTCGGCGTCCGCCGTGCGCAACACGACGCGGCCGATGGTTTCGGCGAGGGCGACGCCGTAGGCAAACCCGGGATCGCCGAACCGCAGAAAATGATCGAATGAATCGTACGCCGAGTGATAAATACCACTGTCGTTGTCTTCGCCGCCGTACCGGATATCCAGCGAGGCGATGCCGAGGTGCTGCAAAAAAGGAGTGTAATCGGATCCGGAGCCGAGGGCACTGATGGGCGGGGCCGCGCCGGAGGAGACCCGCCGGGCGATTTTTTTGTTCTCTTCTTCCGCGCCCTTCTCGTTGCCGTCCACCATAACCCTTGCCCGGAGACGCTCGAACACGGTTGCGCCGGTTTGAGGATCGCGCACTTCGGCGGCGACCTGGTTGACGAGCGCCTGCAACGAATGGCTGCCGCCCGCCCTGAGAAAGCCGCGCCCGTTGGTATCAGAGTTTACGTACAACACCGCCTTGCGGCGCAACTCGTCGGCATGGGTCTCGACCCATTCCGTGGAGCCGAGCAAGCCGGGTTCTTCGCCGTCCCAACTCGCGTAAATCAGCGTGCGCTTCGGTTTCCATCCGTTCCGGACGAGGGCGCCGATGGCTTTGGCCTCGGCCATCAACACCACGTTGGCCGCCAGCGGGTCCCAGGCTCCAAACACCCAACCGTCATGGTGATTGCCGCGAATCACCCACTCGTCCGGTTGCTCTCTTCCGCGAAGGGTAGCGACCACATTGTAAATCGGCGTTTCGCTCCAGTCCGATGCAACAACAAGATGCACCCTGGCCGGACCCGGACCAATATGGTAAGTGATCGGCAGGGCGCCGCGCCAGCCGGTCGGCGCCACCGGGCCGTCGAGAGCCGCGAGCAACGGTTGCGCGTCGGCGTACGAAACCGGCAGCACCGGAATTTTGAGCACCGTCTTCGCGTCCGGAATGGACAAGCGTCTGGCGTCTTTTGTCGCACCGATACCCGGCGTCAGAGGATCGCCCGGATAAACCGGCAAATCCTGCACAGAACCCCGTTGGACGCCTTCGGGTGGACGGTAGCCGCCCCGGGGATAGACGTCGCCCACGGAGTAACCATCGTCACGCGGATCCGAATAAATAATGCAGCCGACGGCGCCGTGCTCGTAGGCAAGCTTGGGCTTAAGGCCGCGCCAGCCACCGCCATAACGCGCGATCACAATCCGGCCCTTCACGCTGACGCCGTGACGGTCGAGTTCCTTGTAATCGTCCGGCATGCCCTGATTCACATAGACCAGTTCGCCGGTGACATCACCGTCGGCCCCATACGCGTGGTAAGGTGGCAGGGCATTCTGTGTCCTGTCCGAAGTACGATCGCCATCTACTGCGGGTTCGTGGAGCCGCGCGGTGAATTGCGTCGGGGCGACCAGTTCCAGCGCGACTTTTTTGGGCGTGGGAAAAAGGACGTAAAACGTTTCGATCCGGGCGTCCCAGCCCCACTCGCGAAGTTTTTCAAGCATGAATTCGGCGTTGGCCTTGTTGTGAGGCGAACCCACATGGTTCGGTTCCGCCGACATGCGTTCGAGCCAAGCGCGTTGATCCGCGGGATCGAGCAGGGCGTCGAATTGTTTTTCGAGAGCCCGCTGTTCCACAGCAGACTCCGCCGTGAATCCCAGCAAGTTCGTGGAAGCGCCGTGTGCGACGCCAATGCGGCCCGCGACCGCGCACATCAATGTGCCGGTGATGAGACACGAAATTTGCGCGCTCGGACTGGACGTCAGAAAACGACTTGTTTGCATAATGATTGGTCTGGGCAATTCGAGTTTTCAGAATGCAACCCGTGACAATCCTTGACGATCCATTTTTGAAGAAATCGGTTTTCCGATGCCGTTAATACGGCAGGACACAGGACCTCATTCCTGCGCCCTTCATGGCAGCGTTTTTGCCAGACGAATGGACAGGCTTCAACAGCGGCCGGAATGTTGGACATCGTTTGCGAGGCCGCCGCCAGAGTCACGCGGGGACTGAGCCACTCCAGGCGGCCTTTGCGCACCTTCCCCTAAAGACGCTCAGGCGGTTCGACAGAATGGAATCACCCCTCTCTGGATCGACGGACACCGGCCTTACCAACTCGACTTTGTTACTCCGCGGCGCGCTTACGCTGGGCAATGTCTCTGGCGATGATCTGCACGGACGGACGGTTTTCAAAGGTCAAAGGAGCGGCGGCCACCTCCACGTCCACCACCCGGCCATCCAGACGCACAAATTTTTCGTCGTAGAACGGAACGACGGGCTCTTCTCCTTCCAGCTGCTGCACGCGGCCTTGCGCGGACTTCCAGAACAGGGTGGTACCCTCCTCCCTCAACTCGCGCAGGCGTTGTTGCAGCGTCTCCCAACATTCCGGGTGGACGAATTCCTTCATCGGCTTGCCGATGAGCTGTTCGACACTGGCCGCGCCCAGCAACCGGGCGGTGGCCGAATTGGCGAACACGATGCAGTCATCGCTTTGTACAAAAAGCGCGTCGGGGCACAGCTCGACGAGTTGCTGGAAGCGTTCCTCACTCTTTTGCAACGCCCGTTCCGCCTCGCGCCGGCGGGCCCGTTCCTCCACGAGTTGCAAGGCCCGCTGCACGGCGGGGCCCAGATCCGACAACCGTGCCTTGAGGACAAAGTCCGTGGCACCCTTTTTGAATGTTTCAACCGCCGTTTCTTCCCGCTCCGAACCCGTGACGAAAATAAACGGGATACCCGGGCACTTTTCCTGGGCCAAAGCCAGGGCGGCAAATCCGTTGAACTTCGGAAGACCGTGGTCGGAAAAAATCAGGTCAGGAGTGTCATCCTGAAGCTCCCGCAAAAAATCCTCCCGCGTCTCAATTCGAATGGAGCGGAAGGCGAGGCCGCTTTTGCGCAATTCACGATTGATGATCACCACGTCCGTGGCGACATCTTCCAGGATCAGGATTCGTAGTTCTTTGTTCAAACCCGTTTCACCGGTTCTCTGCGGCACCTGACGTTAACACGCTGCGAACCGGCTCAGAAGTGGGGTGAACACCTGATGATTGTCCGCCCGCATCTTTTCCGGTCTCTCGTCATCGTGAATTTTTTGCCGCCTGATCGCCGCGATCGGGTGTCCACAAAACGAACACCGCATGCTTTAAAACTGGACGGCGACCGTTGATTGACGTTGATTTGCCCGCAGCAATCGGGTACGCGGGTTTGTTACTTTATTGAATTACGAACCCGGCGGCCCTCGGGACACTATTGCTCACAAGATAAACGCATCACCCGGAATCATGACTTTACATCGAATCGGCATCATCGGCGGCAGCGGATTGTATCACATCGAAGGTTTCACCAAACAGAAATGGGTGAAGGTCAAAACGCCGTTCGGCCAGCCGTCCGACAGTTTTCTGACCGGCCAGCTCGCGGGACGCCAGGTTGCGTTTCTGCCGCGTCACGGTCGCGGGCACCGCATTCTCCCCGGCGAACTCAACCATCGCGCCAACATCTGGGCGATGAAAAAGCTCGGCGTCGCCTGGATCATCAGCGTCAGCGCGGTCGGGTCGCTGCAGGCCCGTTATCAGCCGTGCGACATCGTGCTGCCGAACCAGTTCATGGACCGCACGAAGAAATCGCCGGAGCACACTTTCTTTGGGCGCGGCATCGTGGCGCACATCGCCTTTGCCGACCCGATCTGCGAGGAATTGCGGCAGTTGCTCCTGCAAACCTGCCGCGCGGTGGGGGCAAAGGTCCACGACGGCGGCACCTACGTGAACATGGAGGGCCCGGCATTCAGCACACGATCGGAATCAATGACCAACCACAACCTCGGTTACGACGTGATCGGCATGACCAACCTGGGCGAGGCCAAGTGTGCGCGCGAAGCGGAGATCGCCTACGCGACGATGGCCATGGTGACGGATTACGACTGCTGGAAGGTGGACGAAGCGCACGTGACCGTCGAGATGGTGATTGCGAATCTGCAACGAAACGCCACGCAGGCGAAGGAAATCGTTCAGCGCGTGCTGCCGCAGATCCCGACCGAATCCGGCTGCTCCTGCCACCATGCGCTCCAGAACGCAATCCTGACGGATAAAAAGCTCTGGCCGGCCAGGACCAGGGCAGCACTCAACCCGCTCTTAAAAAAATACCTTTAACCAGCCTTCTTAAGTTCCTCCGGTTTCTCCTTCTCGATCTTGCCGGAATTCGGGCTGTAGTGACTGGAGTAGTAACGGTTCTGGTAATAGTAGTAGGAGTAGTAGTAGGAATCCTTGCCTTCGAAATCGATGTCGTTCAACACCACTCCCAGGATGTGTATGCCCGCATCTTGAATGCGCTGGATCGTCTTGCGCGCGTGGTCGCGGCGGATTTTGTTGAACTTGGCGACGAACACCGCCCCATCTGAAAGCGAGGCGATCAATAAGGGGTCACTTACCGCCGATACCGGAGGGCAGTCGAAAATCACCCGGTCGTACCGGCTCCGGATTTCGTCCAGAAACTGCCTCATCCGCTTCGAGCCCGCGAGTTCCGACGGGGACGAAGGCACGGCACCGCAGCAGACCACGTCCAAATTCGGCACCTCGGTGGTATGAATGAACTCATCAACGCTTTTTACCTTGTCCATCAGGTAGGAGGAAAGGCCGATGGGACTTTGCAGGCGGAAGACCTTATGCACCGAGGGTCGGCGCAAATCAGCATCCACCAGCAACGTCTTCAACCCAGTCTGCGCCATGACGATCGCCAAGTTGGAGGCGACAAGCGATTTGCCTTCCGAAGGAATGGTGCTGGTAACGGTGAGAACGCGGTATTTATCAGAGTTGGGGGAAAGCGCGACTGCGGCCCGAAGCGTGCGAAAGCCCTCGGCCGCGTTCGATTGGGGACGCAGATGCGCCTGTAGATCGCGTTCAAGCAGGCTGTTGGTTTTGATATTCGGGATGTAACCAAGAAACTGCAGGCGAAGGTATGTCTCGATATCGTCCTGACTCTTGATCGAGTCATCAAGGTAATTGACAAAGAAGGCCAGACCGATGGCGATACCCAGGCCGCCAATGATGCCAAGGAACAAAGTCAGCACGACGCGCGGCTTCACCGGATTCATCGGCACCACGGCCGCGTCCACCACGCGCATGTTCTGAGCCTTGTCCTTGGAGGTCAGGTCGGTTTCCTTCATGCGCTGGAGAACCACATTGTAGAGCAGCTTGCTTTGATCGGCCTGCCGGTTGAGCACGTCATACTGAATTCGCAGCTGGCTCAGCTCGAAAGATTCCTGCTCCTTCTTCTTCAGTTCGCCGACCATGATGGATTCTTTTGCCCTGGCAAGTTCCGACTCGGCGCGGATCGCTTCCCGGACCTTTTGCGATTCCCTTTGAATCGAATCCTTCAGTGACGCGATTTCCTCCCGCACGCGAATGACGTCAGGATACTTGTCCTTGTAACGTTTGAGGAGGTTCGCCAGCAGGGCTTCTTTTTCGGCCAGTGATTTCCTCATGTCCTGAATCAACGGGTTCCCGGCCACCTGCGGAATGGCGTCAATACTGGTCCCTGACTTGAGCAATCGTTCGACTTCTTCGTCGAGTTTCTGGGCGGACGCGGCGTCGCTGCGCGCCTTGTCCAGATCAGCCTGCGCCTGTTTGAGCGCCTGCAGAACAATATTCTGGCTTTCCTCCAGTGAAACCATTTTCTTTTCGACTCGATAAGTTTGCAGCGCGAGGTCCTTTTGCTCAACGTCCCGTTCGAGCGTGTCGGCCTCCACCTTCAACCAGCGCAACGCATCGAGCGATTTGCTCATCTTCTGATCCAGATTCTGCTGGATGAAGGTTTCCACCAGGGTATTCGCGATGGCGGCCGCCTGTTTCGGATCAGGATGCTCGACCTTTACATCCACGAGCCGGCTCAGCCGAATGGGAGCAATGGTGATGTCCTGCGCGACGGCCTTGACAACGTCGGTGCTGCGGGCGTAACGCGGATCCCTGTCCAGTTTCAGCTTGGCGGCCACGGACTGGATCAGCGAGCGGCTTTGCAGGTTTTTGTACTGGGTCTGGAGGTAATCCTGCTCGCGCCCGTCCACGGCGAACACATCCTTGATGTTCAGAACATTGTCGGATTCACGGTCGATTTGCATCCGCGCGGTGGCCTGGAAAATCCGCTGGGCATTGAACAGGTAGATCAGGCACAGCGCAAAAACCGAAAAGAGCGCGGTAAAAACCAGCCAGCGCCGCTCCAGAATGACATGCCAGTAATGCCGAAGATTTATCTTTTCTTCGTGCACCACGACGTCAGCAGTTTCCGGAGCGCCATGTTCCATACATCAGAAAAACGATTCGTGAACGTAGATTACGTCACCGGGCTCGAGCCAGAATTTCTTTTTAGGATCGCTTTCCTTCTTCAACTCATCGAGCGTAAATTTGCGCGTCTCGCCCTTGCGGCTGACCTCGATCCGGTTTTTGTTGGCAGATTTCGTCAGGTCGCCCGCCTGCGCAATGGCTTCAAGCACGTCCATCTTCTGTTCCGCCGGAAGGACGATGACTCCGGGTTTGTTGACCTGTCCGATGACTGAAACGGAGCGCGTTCGATATTCCTTCACCGTGACGATCACCTGCGGATCAACCAGATAGTCTTTGCCCAGTTTTTCCCGGAGCATGTCCTCGACTTCAGCGGGCGTTTTGCCTTTGACTTCGATGCTTCCCAAAAACGGAAATGTCACCGTTCCGCTGGAAGAAACCCGCAATTCCTTGCTCAAGTCCTTTTCGCCGACGACATCGATGTTAAGAATGTCCAGCGGCGCGATCTTGCGGTCGCCTTCCGCGACTTCGGCGGCGCCGGTTCGTTCCGCCGCAGGAACTGCCAGGCAAAGCCAGCACAGGACAATGTGAATCGTCATGAACCTGTTCATACATTAATAGCCCACCGAGAGTGTAAAGGTAACGGTGTTCACATTGTAGTCAAACGTCACGTTGCTGTCGAATCTCTGGTAACTATATGCGAGACGGGTGGAAAGCCAGAGCTGCGGGTTATAGATCAGCGCGAAATCCACTCCATAGGTGCGGTCGAGCCGCGAAGCAAACGCCCCCGAGTCTTCGTACGTGTAATTGCCAAATGTCCCTGCGACTGCCGCGTGAAACTTGCCATCGGAGGTGATCGTGTGAGTCAGACTGGCCGAAACCGCGTCCGAAACAAAGGCGGCGTTGGCAATCTGCACGGAAACATTGTTTCGACGCGAGTAGCTCAGTGATGCGGTGGTTCGATCGGAAAATTTATCCGTCAGAGACGCTTCCACCACGGGAGAACTGCTGCCCGGAATGTTCCCACTAAACTCTAGAATCTCGTACCCCACCTTTACACTGCCACTCAACCGGGTTGTGAAATCGCCCTTCGCACCGACAAAACCTCCGTAGGAAATGGTGTAAGGGGCGTCCGGCAAAGAGGTCGAATTCGGAGAACTTGCGGATTGCCCGTAATGCAGTTCGCCGAAAAGCCCCCATTTCGGCGCGGGATTGAAGGAAAAACCCGCTGTGCCGACCATTGTGTTCTGGTCGTAAAGCGGCGTTCCTTGCTTGTAGTCCGCGTCGTCGAATGCGAAAGCTCCATACACTCCAACTTTCTCCGTCAACCGGTACTCGACGCGGGCATTCTCAGAATACACGGACCGTTCGACCCGCTGGCCCAGAATATTTGTTGTGCTGACGAAGTTGCCGCCGAGGATGCCCGCGAGTAATTGCACCTGGCTGTTGACCTCGAAACTGAGGCGATTGCCCTGCAAATGGCTGTCCAGAGAAAATGTGTGTTCCCGGTGATCCAAATCCCTATGTTGCGTATAAAGCGACTCATCCATCCGGTAATCGAAAAAGATGTGATTGGCATCCCGGCGGCCGAGTTGCAGGTTTATTCCCGGGCTTATGATGGCGAGATAGTCGCTCTCGACAGGCTGGTTGGGGAATCCGGGAAGAGGTTTGTCCGGGCGATAAAATATGTTGTCATTGAATTGCGCGGACGCCCCGAGTTGCGGTTTCAGGTGTACCGGGCCGATGCTATAAACCAGAAGGTCGGTCGCATCCACCGCCAAGGCATGTGCGCCCGCCGCGGAAAATCCCGCCGCGATTGCCAGGAGACACTGACCACGTTTTGAACGAAGCATCGATTATCCTTGCCAAGGAAACGGGCGGCGGAACCGGTTCGGACCGGGCGACGCGCCGGCAACTCGCTAAAGAACCCCCGTGTTTTCAGGTCTGCCGATCAGGACCGTCGGGCCGAAAGAATTCAAACTCGTCATATCGCATTACCGGCTTGCGGTTTTTCCGCCAATTCAAGCCGGGTCAATAATCTGCTCCGGCTTGCGCCTTTTTTGTATCAGGCGTCCATGCGCGGTGTCACTTCAAAAAATTGCCGCGCGGGAAAGAGCATGAACAACGTAGCACCGGGTTCTGTGCTCAAACCGCTCCAGAAAAATGAACTCACAACGAAAATGAACTCACAACGAATCGGCCCGCCGTGTCGTTCATCGGTCAAGGTGCCACCGGTGGTGGGCTTTTTTACCCTCTCTCTGGAAACAGGCTATCCTCTTGACCTGACCCCGTTGGTGGGACACTTCATAACTGAAGTTCTGCCGGTTTGTTGTTCGTTCGGTTTCTATTCTTCGCGATGCTGGACGGAAGGAGGCCGTAGGCCGACTGGAGTCCGGCATC
>Ga0134126_10003688_pt1 | contig 19179 bp, 15 predicted proteins | sample KB31752_FD_96881 | JGI IMG/M metagenome (GOLD analysis project Ga0134126, IMG submission 96881) | Terrestrial soil microbial communities with excess Nitrogen fertilizer from Kellogg Biological Station, Michigan, USA - KB3-175-2 | ecosystem: Environmental > Terrestrial > Soil > Unclassified ...
CCCGTTTGCGTTGAACGCGAGTAAGAGTTGCTTCAGATCTTCGGGTAGGGTCATATTGCGTTCCCTTGAATGCGTAGGCTGCTGCGGTAGCTTCCCAGACCGCCAAAAACCGCTCGCTGGCCGGGCGACTCTGCCAATAGCGATAGACCTCGGCACGTTGCTCCTTGTGCCCATGGAACTTGTAGATTGTCTTATCCATGCTCATCGCGCGCCCGTCTTTCTCAACCCATTGTATTCCCGCTCTGCCAAGAAAGAAGGGCCAGGTTTTCAATGGCTGAAGCAATCCCGCGCTAAAATTCCCCTATGCCCGCCGCAGCCGCTCTCACCCCTGACATCCTCGCCAAGTACGAGCCCGTCATCGGCCTCGAAGTGCACGTACAGCTCCTCACCGACACTAAAATCTTCTGCGGCTGCGCCAACAAGTTCGGCTCCGAACCCAACACCAACATCTGCCCCGTCTGCATCGGCCTGCCCGGCGCCCTGCCCGTACTCAACGCGAAAGCGGTTGAGTTCGCCACGCTGGCGTCCCTCGCCCTGAACTGCACGGTGAATCCGCGCTCCATCTTCGCGCGCAAAAATTACTTCTATCCCGATCTGCCCAAGGGCTACCAGATTTCGCAGTACGACAAGCCCATCGCCGAGCACGGATGGATCGAAGTCCCCACCGCGAACGGCGCAACAAAGCGCATCGGCATTACCCGTCTGCACATGGAAGAGGACGCCGGCAAGAGCATCCACGACGGCTTCTCCGACTCCGCCAAGCGCACCTATCTCGACCTCAACCGCTGCGGCACGCCCCTTTGCGAAATCGTCAACGAACCCGACATCCGCACGCCCGACGAAGCCTTCGAATACCTCACCCGCCTCAAGGAAATCCTCCTCTACACCGGCGTCTCCGACTGCAACATGGAAGAAGGCTCGCTGCGCTGCGATGCCAACGTGAGCGTGCGCCCGCGCGGGCAGGAAAAGTTCGGCACCAAGGCCGAAGTGAAAAATGTCAACAGCTTCAAATTCATCCGCGCAGCTTTAGAGTATGAAATAGAACGCCAGATCGAAGTCATCGAATCCGGCGGTCGAGTCGCGCAGGAAACCCGCCTCTGGAACGCCGATGAGGGCCGCACCTACTCCATGCGGTCCAAGGAACAGGCCCACGATTACCGCTACTTCCCCGAGCCCGACCTGCCGCCGCTCATCCTGTCATCCGAATTCCTGCAGCGCAGAAGAGCGGAGCTCCCGGAGCTGCCCGAAGCCCGTCGCGCGCGCATGATCGCCGACTACGACCTGAACGAAAAAGATGCCCGCACCCTTACCGCATCGCGCGCGTTCGCCGACCGCTTTGAGACCGCGGCGCGCACCGCAAAGAATCCCCGCCGCGTGGCCAACATCCTGCTCAGCGAGATTGGTGGTCGTCTCAACGCGCTCGGCCTCGATCAAAACGACTCGCCTGTTTCCATGGCCGGCATCGTGCTTGCCGCGAATCTGCTCGAAAGCGGCGCCATCAGTTCAAAGCAGCTCAAGGGCCTGCTCGACATCGCATTCGACAAGCGCGAAGATTTCCCCGCCGTCTACGAGCGCGAAAAGCCCCAGCAGATCACCGATACATCCGCGCTCGAGGCCATGATCGACGAAGTCATCGCTGCCAACCCCAAACAGGTGGAGCAATACCGCGCGGGGAAGACCACCCTCGCCGGCTTCTTTGTCGGACAGGTTATGAAGGCGTCGAAAGGGCAGGCCAATCCCGCTCTCCTGAACCAACTCGTCACCAGGAAACTGGAAGGATAGAGAGGGGCTCGCCAATGGAGCCCGCATTCGCCGCATCCCCAGCGCGGCTTATTTCATCTTCAACTCGGTCTCAATTTCCTTGCGGTTGTCCCACGAACTGATCGTCTTCGTCGCGCTCTTCTTGCCGTCCTTCTCTGCCCAAAGTTCGAAGTCGTCGGTCATGGTCACCTGCGCAAAGCGAAAGCGACCTTCCTTGCTCGAGGTGTAGCTGCGAATCCCCTTCGTCTTGGCATTGCGCAGGAACACCGTCGCTCCTGCCACGGGCCCGGAAGCCGAATCGACCACCCCATTGACCACCCGCTGCCCGAAGTTCTGGGCCTGCGCCGCCGGCATCATCAGCCGCCCCTGCAATGGCACTACTCCGAGCGCCAGGGCCGCGAACGCGGCCGCGGCAATCAGGCGTATGCGAAATCTCATTCCTCTTCCTCTTCCTCGTCCAGCGCCTCGTCGTCGTCCTCGTCCAGGTCGTCGCCCACACGGCTCAGCTCCAACGGGTCCACTGCCACCACCTCATACTCGCTCCCGCATTCATCGCAGACAATCACGTCCCCTTCATCCACTTCGTCCATCTCCACATCCAAATTGCTTTCACATTCAGGGCAGGTAGGCATAACCGGCCTCCTCTCTTTGGTAAGGTCGTACTCTAGGATCGCGTTTCACGGATTCAACTTCGCTAGTTTTGAACGGTTGCCGTCCCCAGGTCAAGTGGGACGCCCGCCTGAAATTCAGCCACTCTCGTGGAGAACTACTCATGCGCTTCGCTCCCCTCTTTCTCTTGTGCGGTTTTGCGGCCGGCGCGGCACTCTGTGTCGCCCAACCCGACTACTTGCGCGATGCCCGCCGCGTGGCGCCCGCTCCAGCCGATCCCGCGATAGCTCGCGCCATCGCAGGCATCCAGCCGGCGCGCATTCACAGCATCATCGAGAAGCTCGTCAGCTTCCAAACGCGCAATTCGCTTTCCAGCATGGAACAGGACCTCCCTGCCGGAACCGGCGTCACTGCCGCAGCCGATTGGATCTTCGCCCAGTTCCAGCAGATCTCCTCCGATTGCGGGGGATGCCTTGAGGTCAAGCGCGACACATTTACGGCTGATCCAAAAAGTACCGAGGGATCCGCCTGGGCAAAGCGCATCCCCAGCCCCACACGCATGACGAATGTCTATGCCATCCTGCGCGGACACGATCCTGCTCAGGCCGACGTTATGTACCTGGTCACCGGCCATTACGACTCCCGCAACAGCAACGTGATGGACGACCACGGCTTTGCTCCGGGAGCAAACGACGATGCCTCCGGCGTCGCAGTTTCGCTCGAGTCCGCTCGAGTCCTCAGCAAGCTGCACCTGCCTGCGACACTCGTGTTCGTTGCTGTCGCCGGAGAAGAGCAGGGCCTGGTCGGGTCGGCGCACCTGGCCAAACTTGCCAAAGACGAGGGCTGGAAACTCGAAGGCGTGCTCAACAACGACATCGTCGGCGGCAACACCACTCCTGGCGACAAGCTTCAGCTCAAGGACCGTGTGCGCGTGTTCTCCGAGGGCGTGCCCGTCTCCGCCACGCCTCAGCAGCAGCGGCGCATCCGCGCGCTGGGCGGTGAAAACGACTCCCCCAGCCGCGAACTGGCGCGCGCCATGGCCGACGTCGATCGCACCTACTTTCCCGCCGCGGGCAAGGCTCCGTTTCACGCCTTCCTTGTATTCCGGCCCGACCGATATTTGCGCGGAGGTGACCATAGCTCCTTCAACAGCGAAGGCTTCGCAGCCGTGCGCGTCACTGAGTGGCGCGAAGACTACAACCACCAGCACCAGAACGTGGTGCGAACCGGCAATCCCGTTCTCGGCGACCTGTTGGAGTTTGTAGACTTCACCTACGTGGCAAAGGTTGCCCGGCTCAATGCCGCCACCCTCGCCACCCTTGCCTCTTCTCCGGGTGAACCCGCAAACGTGAAGATCGACGCGCGCGAGCTGGAAAACTCCACCACCCTCAGGTGGGATCAGGCCCCCGGCAAGGTCGACCACTACGACCTGCTCTGGCGCGAAACCACAGCGCCCGACTGGCAATACGTCCGCCGGATCCCTCCCGCGGCCGCAAACGCCGCCGTCAGCGTCAACGTGCCCATCTCCAAAGACAACGTCATCTTCGGCGTGCGCGCCGTCGATGCAGCCGGGCACCGCGGCCTTGTCGTGGTTCCCTAGCGCGAATATCGCCGCCCATCCCCCCTGCTCAGCAGCCGTGCCGGCCAGCAACTGAAAACTGACAACTGAAAACTGGCTTCAACTGGCGGCTCGCCCATGACACCGCTGCGCCGCTCAGGTTAACCTGTCAGCTATGGCACGCATGAGCTCCATGCCGTTTGGATTCCCCGAGTTCCGCGGAGCCACGCGCCGCCTGATTCTCGTCAACCTGTTCGCCTATTTCGCGCTCGCCGTGGCCAGTCTCGCGCTCTCCGCTCCGGCCATGAGCAGCATCGGCGCCCACCTCTCATTCATCCCTCAATTCTTTCTCCACGGATGGCTCTGGCAGCCGCTGACCTACAGCCTGATTCACCCGCCGGGCGTAATTCTCGGTACGCTCTTCGAGCTGCTGTCGCTCTGGTTCCTCGCCGGCTTCCTTGAACCTTCTCGCGGCGCCAACTGGGTCATGGGTCTCTACGTTGCGTCGGTGATTGGCACAGCTCTTGTGGCTGCCGCTATTTACGACGCCGCCGACAAATTCGGCCATCCCATCGAGCAGGTTCCCCTGTACGGCTGCATGGGGGGCATCTTCGGCTTGCTGGTGGCCATCGGCGTGCTGTTCGGCGAAACCGAGTTCATGATGTTCTTCGTCATCAACATAAAGGCGAAGTACCTCGCCATCATTTATGCGCTCATCGCCTTTGCCATGCTGTTCGGTCAGAACAAGCTTTACGCCTTCGCGCAGCTCGGGGGAGGCCTCGCCGGGCTGCTGTTCCTCCGCTACGCGCCCCGCCGCGGCGTCGGGTTCGCTGCCAGCGAATGGTTCTACGGCCTGCGCAACGGATACTACCGCTGGAAGCGCCGCCGCGCCGGCCGCAAATTCGAGGTGTATATGAAGAAGCAGGGACGCACCATCCGCCTCGATAATCGCGGCCGCCCCATCGACGAAGACCCCAACGACCGCAGCCGCTGGAACTAATGCCTAATCCCTGATACCTGATGCCTGCTTCTTCCGCCTCCGCCTGAACTCCAGCGTGGCCGCGCGATGACACCGCAGGCACAGCGTCCGAATGTTATCCAGGTCGCACTCGCCGCCGCCCTCTGCCACCGGCAAAATGTGGTCCGCATCCCACAGGCTGCGGCGCGTCCGGCTCCTCAATCCCCAGTGCGCCAGCAACTCCCTCCGCCGGTCGCCGCGGGAGTAGCGCAGCGCACGGCCGGCCGCCAGCGTGTCCACCCCGCACCCGGAGCAGATGCCCCGGTCGCGTTCCAGCACCTTGACCCGGACGTACCCGGGCTGGGTGCGCAGTTTCCATTCGTGCACGCAGAATTCTGAACAAAACGTAAAGCGGCGCGGCGGCACCTCCAGCGAGCACCAGCGGCAAATACCCCGCCCGTTCGGTCCCCGAGGCACCGCTTTGCGATCCACCCACCCGCCCGTCATCACCCTGCGCAGGCTCATGTCAACGTTCTAAATCGCACGGCCGCGCGACAGGCCGCCTCGCCGGCATACCCGCACCACACTTGTCACCGCCGCTCGTCCAGTCCCACGCAATGAAACTTACGTGCGCATCCCGCGACAGCTTCAGCAGCTCCGTTTGCATCACAGCGACCGGGAGAGTTGCTCCTTTTGACACGTTCTGCCACCCGGTCCCGGAAACCTTCCACCCAGAACATCCTCGCCCGGGCCGTTGCTCCGGAATCCAGTCATCTGCCCTTACCCCGGGCCCTGCTCGTGTTTGCGCATCCCGATGATGAAACCATCGCCCTCGGCGCCCGCCTTCGCCGCATGGCCGGCTCCCACCTGGTGCACGCCACTGACGGCGCGCCGCGCAACGAGCAGGACAGCCGCGCCTGCGGATTTCGCTCGTTCCTCGAATACCGCGCCGCCCGTGCTGCCGAGCTTGCCTGCATGTTGCGCCAGGCCGGTATTGAGAGCATCAGCCGCGAATGCCTCGGCATCCCCGACCAGCAGGCCGCCTTGCGTCTGGCCGCGCTCACCCGCGAGCTGGCCCGGCGCATCCGCACGCACCGGCCGGAGGTGATTTTCACCCACGCCTACGAGGGTGGCCATCCCGACCACGACGCATGCGCCTTTGCCGTCCACCAGGCCGTCGCGCTGGCGACCGGCGATCCGCCCGTCATCATCGAGTGCGCGTCCTATCACGCCGGCCCGGAGGGCATAGAGATCGGCACATTCCTCCCGCCCAGCGCGCCAGCTCCTCACACGTCACCTCGTGAACTGTCCTTTGCCCTGTCGGGAGATGAAAAGCAGCGCAAGCTGCATCTTCTCGACTGCTTCACCACGCAGCAGGGCACGCTCGGCCCGTTTCGCGCCGGCGAGGAGCGGTTCCGCGTGGCGCCCGCCTGCGACTTCACCCGCCCGCCGCATGCGCCTCCTGTCTTCTACGATCATTTTCCCTGGGGCATGACCTCCGCCCGCTTCTGCAGCCTTGCCCGGGACGCGCTGCGTACCCTCGGCGCCCTTGCGGAGGCGGCATGAGTTTCACCGTCCTGAGCGTCGCCTTTCCCTTCGCCCCCGTGGGCCCCGCCTGCGTGGGGGGCGCCGAGCAGGTCCTCGGCGAACTCGACCGCGCCATCGTCGCTGCCGGACACACTTCGCTTGTCCTGGCCTGTGAGGGCTCGCAGCCTGCCGGAAAGCTCATCGCCATCTCCGGTCCACAATCTTGCATACTCGATGCCCGCGCCCAATCTGCCTGCCGCGCGCGCGTTCAGCAGGCCATCGGCCGCACGCTCGCTTCCCATCCAGTTGACCTGGTGCACATGCATTGCATGGACTTCCACGCCTACACGCTCCCGGCCGGCGTCCCGGTTCTGGTCACGTTGCATTTGCCCATCTCCTGGTATCCGCCCGACGCATGGACGCGCTTTCCGCATTACCGTTTCTGCTGCGTGTCCCAGTCGCAGCGGCGCACCTGTCCGCCCGAGCTGGCAAATGCCTGCGTCATCGAGAACGGAGTTCCCATTCCGCCCAATGCGGAAGAAGTCCGCCGCGGCGGTTACGCGCTTGTGCTTGGCCGCATCTGCCCGGAGAAAAACGCGCATCAAGCCCTTGAAGCCGGAACCCGCGCCGGTATCGCGGTGTGGCTAGCCGGTCAGGTCTTCCCCTATCGCGAACATCTTGACTATTTCCGCCAGAAGATCGAGCCCCTGCTGCGCGAGCGGCGCAATGGCGTGCAACATCGGTTTCTCGGTCCGGTCGTTCCTGAGGAGCGGAATCGCCTGCTCGCCGGAGCGCGCTGCCTGCTCCATCCCACGCTGGCTCCGGAGACCAGCTCGCTGGTGGCCATCGAGGCGCTCGTGGCCGGCACTCCCGTCATCGCCTACCCTTCCGGCGCCCTGACCGAGATCATTGAGGATGGAGTGACTGGGTTCCTGGTTCGCAATGTGGATGAGATGGCCGGCGCACTCGCGCGCGTCTCCGCGCCTTCGCCCCTTTCCTGCCGCCGTGCCGCCGAGCAGCGCTTCGACAGCCGCCGTATGGTCGACCGTTACCTTGGCCTGTACGAGTCCATGGCCCAGTCCGCCCAGACGGAGGTGTTGCATGCATGACACCCTCGTCCTGCACATCCTTCGCGAGACCGCGGCCCTGCAGGCGATCGAGCCCGAGTGGCGCGCGCTCTGGGACTCCGATCCACATGCCACACCGTTCCAGAGCCCCGCCTGGCTGCTGCCGTGGTGGCGTCAATTCGGCCAGCCTGAGCTGACCGCGATCACCATTCGCCGCCGGCACAGGCTCATCGGCCTGCTGCCCTTTTACATCTATCGCGAACCCCGCAGCGGCGGGCGGCAGCTTCTCCTGATCGGCTCAGGCACGTCAGACTACCTTGACGGCCTCCTCGCGCCCGAATGCTCGCCGGACGACGTTTTACGCGCTCTTCATCTGCTTCGTTCCTCAATATCCTGGGACCTGGCCAGCTTGACCCAGCTCCGTCCCGGCTCTCGACTCTTCCAGGCGCTGGCATCGCGTGCGAACCCGTTCCCGACGGAAAGCTGCTGGCAAATGCCCGCGGCCCCTGTGTCCGGGCTGCCGCGCACAATCCGCCGCAACGTAACCCAGCGCAGCAATCGCGCCCGCCGCACGGGCTCCCTCGAGTTCACGCTGGCCACGGCATCCACCTCCATGGCCGACTTCGAATCGCTGGTAAGCCTGCACAAGGAGCGCTGGCAGACGCGCGGCCAGGATGGCATATTCCACGACCCGCGCGTGCTCGCATGGCATCGCGAAGCCGTTCCGCTGCTTGCGCGGCGCGGGCTGTTGCGGCTCTTCGGCCTTCGCCATAACGGCGAGACCATCGCGGCCATGTATTGCCTGGCCGACTCGCCCTCTCGCGCGAGCCGCAGCCTCTACGTCTACATTCCGGCGTTCTCGCCGAGATTCGCCACCCTTAGCCCCGGCACCCTCCTGCTGGCCCACGCCGTGGAACAGTCCGCGGCCGAAGGCATCCAAACCATCGACCTGCTGCGCGGCCACGAGCCGTACAAGCAGCTCTGGCACATGGAACCCGCACCCACCTTCGGCTGCGAAGTTCCTCGCAATGCCCCTCGCCATGCTCCCAGTCAGGCGCCAGATCTGGTCGAGGCTGCCTGATCAGCCCAGCCAGCAAACCGGCTTCATAGGCCCCCGTCCAATCCGGAACGCCTCGTCCCTGGACTTTCGGCCGGCCGTGGCGGCTCGCAGCCTTCCCCGTTCCCACATCCCGAACGCCGCCTGAAATACGTCTTGCCCCGCCGCTCCTACCCTGTCATCCTGAACTCAATACTTCTACTGTTGTCTGCACCCGCGTGGTGCGCCGGGGTTCCGGAGAGCCGATCGTCGCGCTCCCCGGAAAAGGGGCCCCGGCCCGTCTGTCATCCGGAAGTCGGCCGCGGAAGTACTGGGGCTTTGATCCAAATGTCGTACTTTGATCGGCGCAGCGTTCTGCGGACGATGGCGCTCGGAGCCGGGTGTGCTGTGGCGCCCGCAGCCCGCGCGGCTTTCGTCGGCCAGGACTCGCGCTTCACGCGCAGTGACGAAGCATTCCTCGACGAGCTGATCCGCCAGGGCTGCCTCTATTTCTACGAGCAGGCAAGCCCCGCCACCGGTCAGGTGCTCGACCGAGCCCGCAACGACGGGAATGGCGCGCGCGATTCCCGCCCGATGGCCAGCATCGCCGCCACCGGATTCGGGCTCACGGCCCTCTGCATCGCCGATCACCGTGGCTATATCCGGCATGACGAGGTCGTCGAGCGCGTCCTCACCACCCTTGCGTGGCACCTCGACCGTATGCCACAGGTGCAAGGCTTCTTCTTCCATTTCACTGACGTTGAATCCGGCCGGCGCTGGCGTGACAGCGAACTGTCGTCCATTGACACAGCGCTGCTGCTTTGCGGCGTCCTCACCACGCGCGCCTACTTCGCCGACGAGCGCATTCGCTCCCTCGCGCAGCAAATTTACGAGCGTGTCGACTGGTCCTGGATGCTCAATGGGGGCAACACCTTCGCCATGGGCTGGAATCCACGCTTCGGATTCTTCAAAGCGCGGTGGAACCACTACTGCGAGCTGATGATGATTTACCTGCTCGCCATCGGGTCGCCCACCCACCCCGTTCCGCCGGAGATCTGGAAGAACTTCTCCCGCCCGCAGGTGCATTACGACGGGCTCACCTACATCAGCGGCAATGACCCTATCTTTACGCACCAGTACTCGCAGGCATGGTTTGACTTCCGCCACAAGCACGACGCCTACGCCGACTACTTCGCCAACTCCGTCGTCGCCACGCGCGCCCATCGGGCCTTCTGCCTCTCAATGCCCCGCTGGTACAACCGCGACCTCTGGGGCATCACAGCCTCCGATTCCCGGCGCGGCTACATTGCCTGGGGTTCGCTTGATTCGCGTAGCCAGCTCGATGGCAGTGTGGTTCCGTCGGCCGCCGCCGGTTCGCTGCCGTTCCTTCCCGCGCAGTGCCTCGACGTCCTCAGATTCATGCGCGCGCGCTACCCCCAGGCTTGGGGCCGCTACGGATTCGTCGACGCCTTCAACCCGGCCGATCGCTGGTACAACCCTGACGTCCTCGGCATCGACCTCGGCATCGGCGTCCTCATGGCGGAAAACCTCCGCTCGGAGCTGGTTTGGCAGACCTTCATGCGCAATGCCGAGGCGGACCGCGCCATGCAGCTTGCGGGCTTCCGCCCTAACGGCTTAGCGTAACTCGCGCGCAGACTCGCCGTCTTTGCTGCCGAGCGATGGGCTTAGCTATTCCGGTCCCGCCGGCACTACGGAACGGTTGCATATACGACCGACTTCCACTTTGTGCCCGCCGTGTTCACCGCGAAGACAGCAAATTTGTGGTTCTTACCGGAAGGCACGGGAATCGCGGTGTTCAATGTAAGGCTGCTGGTCTCGCTGTATTTCTTCGCACCGTCCACCCACACCTCCATGTGGCTTAGCGTACCGGTGATGTGCGCCGTGGCAGTCACCTGTACCGGTGAACTCACCGTGCTGCCCGAAACAGGCGCGCAGATGTGCACGTCGTATCCGGGGTCTGCCGGACAGGAGCCGCCATTGCCCACGGTGGCATAGACGGTCGATTTGTACGTCGTGCCCGCGGTGTTCACTGCGAATACCACGAAGCGGTGGTATCCAGCCGCAACGCTGAGCGACGTGGAGAGCTGGGTGGTGGTGCTTTCGCTGTATTGCTTGTACCCGTCAACCCACACTTCCATGCGCGCCAGCGTGCCCGGCAGGTTGGCAGTCGCCACGATCTGGGTCGGCGAACTGACCGTGCTGCCGTTTGCCGGGGCGCAAATGTTCACGCCCGCACTGGACGGGGCGGCGCACCCGTTTCCTGTGCTGCCGACAGTCAGGCTGAAGCTTTTCTTCTGTAGCGTGCCGTCCCACCCACTGCCGAAGATGGTGATTTGGTGCGTGCCGTTCGTCAACGCAATGGATTTGTCGAGGAACGAGTAATGCGAGAAGGCATGCAGAAGCTGCTCGTACTGTTTCTTCCCGTCCACCCACACCGCTGCCGTGCGCATCGGGGTCGGCCCCGCGGCGGCCACGGAAAAGTACACCGGAGACGTGGAACTGCTCCCGGTCGGCTGACAGACGTTGATGCCTTCCGCCAGGTTCGCCGTGTTACAGGACGGGAAGGACCCTCCGCTGCTGGTGTTGCTCAACAGATCGATCGAGTCCGGGCCGGAATTGTAATTCGAGGTGTTGTCCTGCGTGAGCACCAGGTCCGGCCTGCTGCCCTGCGACGACTTGACTGTCTGCAAGTCGCCGCCCGAGTAGTAGGACGTTGTGTAGACCGTCTGCTCGGGACCGAAGCTGCCCGAGGACGATCCGGGCTGGATCGCGTAGGTAATCGGCCCCGTGGTGTCTGCTGCGCTACAGGGCGCCTCGGCGTACGCGAGATCGTTATAACCATCGCCGTTGTAATCCGCTGCGGTGACGGTGGACGGACAGTTGGTGGTCGGCACCGTCACCCAGGTGAGAGTGCGGTTGCCGTTTCCTTCGATCAGCTCAATCTGCGGTATATATGCGCTTACTGGGCCTCCTGAGGATCGCGAGGTCACCAGGTCGCTCTTGCCGTCGTTGTTGATGTCCGCGACGGCGTCCTGCGCGGCGTAGTCCAGGTATCCGTTTGGATCGCTCGCCTGATACGGAGAGCCCAGGTTCCCGGCCCCATCGCCGTACCAGACCTGGATGGTGGTGGCTCCGTCTGGGTTGAACGTGTGGGTAATGGCAACGTCGGGCTTGCCATCGCCGTCGAAGTCGCCGGTGACCATGCCGAAGTCGGTGGTGATCACGCCCGACGTAATCCGCTGCCCGGCGGTGAAGGTGCCGTTCCCGTTGCTGATCCACACCTGCAGCACGTTCGGGCCGGTGCCGCTCGTCCTGAGGGCCTCCACGATATCGGTCTTGTTGTCGTGGTTCATGTCGGCCGCAACCGCCCAGGTGAGGACCTCTGAACTCGAGTTGCTGTCCGCCACCACCTGCGCGGGCTGGAAGGTCCCATCGCCATTGCCGAGGTAGACGCGCAACTGCGAGCCGGTCGTACCCCGGGTGACGAAGTCCAGCTTGCCATCGTCGTTAAAGTCGCCGACCGCCATGCCGAACTCGCCGGTAGGGATCGGCACGGGCAGGCTGATAGGCGCGTCGTAGGTGCCGTCGCCATTGGACAGGAACAGCAATCCGTTCTGCGTCGTCCCGTCATGCGAGGCGACCAGGTCTTCGCGGCCGTCGCCGTTGAAATCGCCGTGACCCACAACCCTCACCGTGTCGGAACCAGTGGTGTACAGGGTGTGTGCTGAAAACGAGGTCTGGGCAACGGCGCTGGCGGCTAGAAACGCGGGAAGCGCCACGAGCATTGCGGACCGCAACGCCGGGAACTGGGCAAGACGCAGCATAACAACGGACTCCTTGGGGAAAGAACAACACCACAGATCGAGCAGGCCAATGGGCGAGGGAGGGAAGGTCTGAATCTAGTTCTGAATAGGGTCCGCAGGCACTCGCCTGGCATGTGGATGACGCGGGCAGGCTCAAGGGTTGCAGAGCGGTAAGTTTTGCGGCTCGCCGGATCGGAGGGTCCACCCGTGCCCGACAAATGGCGGCCCGCCTGCGAAGCCGCGCACCCCCCTACACCTTCAGATTTGTGCAAACCATTCCCGCCACCGCTTCCCGGTCGTCTCCAGGGCTTCCGGAACCACCCTTGTCTCGCTCACGGGTCGTCATGAAGTTGGTGTCGGCCCACCCAGCGCGGCACGGCGTGCAGATGCAGGTGTCCGGCCACCTTGCTCGTTGGTGTTCGCCGCTTTTCCTACACCAATCTCCCGGGTTCCCCAAACGAAGTCATCGCCGGGATTCGCGTCAGACATTGAATTTCCGGCTGGAATTGCCGATCAACCTGCTTAACGACGTCTCGTCGACGGGGCAGGAGCGCAATGTCCAGGAAATTCGCCGCATTCGCATTCTCCCTCTGCGTCCTCGCTTCAGGTGTGTTTCCGAGCGCCGTCATTGCTGCAACCTCTACGGCATCCATCGGCGTGACTGCGACGGTTCAAGCAGGCTGCCTGATCTCCGCAACATCCGTTCCCTTGGCACGTCACCTCGCCGCCCTGACGATGGCGAAGCCGGGCGTCTCGATTACCTGCACCGTGGCAACGCCATATGCTGTCGAGCTAACTGAACGAGGGCGACTCGCCGCCGCATTCGAAAGGCTGACGGATCCGGTGCCAACATTGAGCGATCCGGCAGTTGCGCGCTATCCATCCGTCCTCAAAATCGACCGAATGATAACTGCGGATCCTTTTACTTCGCACATCGAATGCTGCCGGACTCCATCATTGCGATCCGTCGCGGCAGGCGCGTCCGCTCATGCGATTACCGTAATGGTTACCTACTGATCCGCGCCATCTGGTCGCCAAACCATCGAAAACAGCGGGGTCCTTCCTCGCCGGGATACTTGGGGGTCATTGGGCCGTCATGGGACGGTAACATCGCTCTGTTACCTAACATGTACTGCCCAGATACACGTTCGCCACATTCAGATACCTCAACGTAGTATTTATCCAATCCCCTGCAAATACTATCTTGGCACTGAAGCAATTGCAGATCTCGCAATTGAGTGACGCAGATCACACGTTCCGGACGGTTTTGATGGCACGCTTGATCTACTTCCCATTGCGTTCTCTGCAGTGAAATCAGAGCCAGTTTCTCGGGCCCGGGCGCAAGCGAATCCAGGACTTGCAACGAACTGCAAACACCAGGATCCCGACTTGTCCAATGCAGTTAACGACCATCCAACCGGATGAATCTCACAATCCAGTTTCAGCATGTGCTGATCAAGGAGTCACCGTAATGAAGCTCTCTTCCGCTCTCAAGTCCGCAGCCCCAGTAGCGGTCCTTGGACTTCTGGCGCTCGTCCTCGCCCCCACGCCCGCCGAGGCAACAACCGCCACCACAACCTTCGCGGTCAGCGCCACCGTTCAGGCCACCTGCTCGGTTACTGCCACGGCCATGGCATTCGGAACTTACTCGAGCACGGCGGCGTCGAACTCCAGTTCCACCGTGTCGGTCAGCTGCACTAACACCACGCCATACACCATCGGTCTCGATGCAGGCTTGACTGCCGGCGCTACCGTCACCACGCGTCAGATGAAGAACGGTTCGGCATTGCTGAATTACGCGCTGTACTCCGACTCTGGACGCACCACGAATTGGGGCAACAGCACGGGCAGCTGGGTATCCGGCACCGGCAACGGCGCCGCTCAGGCGCTGACTGTGTACGGCCAGGTTGCCACGGGGCAATATGTGACCCCCGGTTCCTATTCCGATACCATCACCGCCACCGTCACCTATTAATCCCATCTGGCGTAACAAATAGGGGACGCGATGATTTCGCAACGACGTGTAGGAGCGGCTAACCTGCTCGCCGCCACGCTCGTGGTTCTTTTCACGAGCGTGGCGGCCGGGGCCCAGAACTTAGCCGTTCTCCCCGTAAATATCTTCATGCCGCCCGGTCAAATGGCCACCACCTTGGCGGTCACAAACCAGAGCAACAGCGATACCGCCATTCAGATTCGCGCTTATGCGTGGAATCAGCCGGATGGTGGCGACGACCAGCTCACTCCCTCTGACGCCGTCGTGGTAAGCCCTCCCATCGCCACCATTGCTGCTGGCGCAACCCAGGTAGTCCGGCTCATTCTGCGTCAGCCCCCACAGGGCAAGGAAGCTACTTACCGCATCCTCGTCGACCAGCTTCCACCCGCGGCCCAGCCGGGAATGGTCCATGTGGTGCTTCGCCTCTCCATTCCTGTCTTTGCTCAGCCCCCGACTCGCGCAGTCGCGCACGTTCAATATCATGTCGAGGTCGCTGGTGGACAAAGCTATCTCGTGGCATCCAATGACGGGCTTTCTCATGACGTGATCCGCGACATCGTGTTGACAACGAGCGATGGACGCAAGCTGAAAACAGAATCCCGCGCATTGCCCTATGTTCTCGCGGGCGCCACTCGTCGCTGGCATATTGTTGCGCAGGATCCTCTGCCCCTGCCCGGCGAGACCCTCCGGTTGACTGCCCGCGCGGTCGCTGGGGCTGTTGATGAGCAGGTACGCGTTGTTCCCTCCCCATGACCATCCCGACAGGGCGGCCCGTTGGCTCCGCTGTGCGGGGAGCCTCCTGCCTGTCCTGCTTGTCCTGATGGTGACGCCATCGGCGGTGGCCCGTGGGCTGGCTTCCACCGCCGTCTCGACCCCCCCATCTACTGCGCCCTCCGCTTCCCCGGCGAGCAGCGCCGACACCACAGCGGACGGCGCCGCAAGCGTCGACGAGACACTCTTTCTCGAAGTCGATATAAATGGTCAGTCCACTGGCAAGATCGGCGAGTTTATCGTGCATCGCGGCAAGTTGATGGCGCGCGTAGAAGAACTCCGCGACCTGGGTCTTCGCGTTCCCGAATCCCGCGGCCCGCATGATGTGATCCCGTTGGCTGACATGCCCGGCTTGACTTACGCCCTCGATGGCAAAAACCAGCAGGTGCACATCACCGTGAGCGAAAGCCGGCTCGTGCCCACGCAGTTGGAGCCTCTCGGAAGGACGCGGAATGGTGACCGGCGAACCATCGAGAGCGGCACCGGCGCGACGATGAACTACGACGTCGTCGATACCGTCACCGGCGGGCAGACCGGCGCCACCGGGGCGATCGATCTGCGAGGCTTCTCGCCGCTCGGCGTGGTGAGCTCGGGATGGCTTGCCTATGCCGGCGGAGATTCGAACGGCTCCAACAAAAATACCGCGATACGTCTCGATTCATCCTTCACGTATGCCGACATCAACACGCTGCGTCGTTACAGCCTTGGCGATTTCATCACCGGAGGCCTTGCCTGGACTCGTCCGGTTCGCCTCTCGGGCGCACAAATCCGTTCGGATTTCAGCATGCGTCCCGATCTGGTGACCTTTCCGCTGCCCTCGGTCAAAGGTTCGGCGGCCGTCCCCTCCACGGTGAACATTCTTGCCGATGGCAACGTCGTGGTCTCCAGCCAGACTGGTGCAGGCCCTTTCCAGACTCCGCAACTCCCCGTCATGTCAGGCGCGGGGACGATCACCGTAAGCGTGACCAATGCGATGGGTCAGCAGGTCACCATGACTCAGCCCTTTTACGCCAGCTCCTCGCTCCTCTCCCCGGGCCTGCAGACTTTCGCTGTGCAGGCCGGCTTGGCGCGCCTGAACTGGGGAATCGTCAGCAACGAATACGGAAAAATGGCGGGCACCGCCGTCTATCGCCGCGGTTTGACATCGAAGTTCACCGTCGAAGGCGCCGCCGAGGGCACTCCGGGCGCAACCATGGCTGGCGCCGGCGGTGTGTTTCAGATCGGTAATCTGGGCGTGATCAATTTCGCCGCGGCAGGCAGCACCGGTTCGGCCGGTCCCGGCGGGCAGCTTTCCGCCGGCGCTCAACGCATCGGCAGGGTCTTTAGCCTGGGCGCGTCAGCCATGTTCGCCAATCGAAACTATCGCGATGTCGCATCCATGAACGGCGACGGAGTTGCACGCAAGCAGCTCAGTGCCTTCACCAGCCTGTCCCTCAGGCGGTTCGGTTCCGCGGGCGTTGCTTATGGCGGATTTGACCAGGATTCTTCACCCGTTTCCATCCACCAGGTGGCTGCGCCGGCGCAGCACAACCATGTCGTCTCCGCCAATTATTCCCTCCAGATCCGGCACGTCTCCATCTACGCATCCGAATACAGAAACTTCACAAGCAGTGGCGGCAGCACTGGGCTCCAGGTCGGCCTCACAATCCCATTCGGAAGGCGAAGCTCGGCCAGCGTCTCGGCTACGTCTGACGGTTATGGGCAGGTTCAGGTAGAGAAGCCCGTGACGGAAGTTGGAGAATGGGGATACTACGCCTATCTATCCGCTGGCGCCATCGATCACGAATTCGCCGAAGTGCAGCACAAATCGAGCAAAGGCCTGTTCACCGCCGGAATTGACAGCACCGCCGGTCAGGTGACCATGCGCATGGAATCGCAGGGAGCCCTCTCCTTCGTCGACAGGAGCCTCTTTGCGTCCAACGCCATTTACACAGCTTCGCTGTTGTGGACACCGGTCCCATGGCGCACGTACATGTCCTGCAGGAGAACCGCGACGTCGGCCGCACCAACTCGTCCGGACGGCTGCTCGTTCCGGACATGCGTTCGTTCGACGTGAACCACATCACCATCGAGCCGACCGATATTCCGGCCGATGCAACCATCAACGACCCCTCACGCGTGACCCGGCCCCAGGACCGTTCCGGCGTGGTGGTCAAGTTCGCGGTGAAAATCAGCCATGGCGCACTTCTGCAACTCGTCGATGACGCAGGGGCACCCCTTGCGGTCGGCAGCACCGCGACCCTGCGCTCCACCGGGGTCACGGTACCGGTGGGGTATGAGGGTGAAGCGTACGTTGAAGAACTAGGCCCTCACAACTTGATTACGGTCGAGCGCACGGACGGTCAACATTGCACGGTTCTTTTCGACTACCGGGCGGTACGCGGCGAAATCCCGAAAATCGGGCCGCTGCACTGCGTGGGGAATAAGCCATGAAGAGCAGATTCCTGCTGGTTCCGCTGCTCCTCGCCGCCTGCTTTGCCCCGCTGGCCTCGGCAGCCACATGCACGGTGGCTGGCACCAACATCCAATTCGGCAGCTTCAGCGGCACCACCATCAACATGTCAGGCACCTTGACCATCAAATGTCCTTCTGGAAAGGACTATCAGGTAGGTATCAACGCTGGAACAGGCAGCGGCGCCACCACAACTAATCGCCTCATGACGGGGCCGGGCGGGGCTTTGCTCGGTTATGGGCTCTTCAGCGACGCCGGCCACACCAGCAACTGGGGCGACACCAGCGGCACCGGTTGGGTCACCGGCACAGGCACGAACCATGATCAGACACTCACAGTCTTTGCCCAGCTTCCTTCAAACGAGTATGCTCCCCCCGGCCCCTATACCGATGCCACGGTGACTGTCTCGGTGTCTGCCGCCGGACTGACCACTGCCACCAGTCACTTCAACGTCAAAGCCACCCTTGCCGTCGCCTGCAATGTGGCCGCCAATCCGCTGAATTTTGGCGCTTATTCGGCGTCGCTGATTAGCGCCACATCCACGATTTTTGTCACTTGCACCAACACCACCGCCTACAATGTCGGCCTCGATACGGGCACGGCAACTGGCGCGACCGTAACAAATCGAAGCATGACGGGTCCCGGTGGGGCTTTGCTGGGCTATACGCTGTTTCGTGATTCCGCGCACGCCAGCAACTGGGGTAACACGGTCGGTACCGACACGATCTCCGGAACCGGCACCGGCGCCGCACAGTCTCTCACCGTCTATGGCCAGATTCCTGCCGGCCAATATGTCACACCTGGATCGTACGCGGACACCATTATCGCCACCGTGACCTACTGACGGTCGGCGGAAGGCTCTACTTCCGCCGGTCTCTCAACCGATCTCCGTAAACCCTTCCCGCAACCGCTTCCACGTAGTCTCCAGATCCTCCGGCACCACCCGCGTCTCACTCACCGTCGTCATGAAGTTGGTGTCGCCCACCCAGCGCGGCATGGCGTGCAGATGCAGGTGGCCGGCCACTCCCGCGCCGGCGGCAGCCCCCAGGTTCAGCCCGAAGTTGAACCCCTGCGGCCGATAAACCGCATCCAGAACGCGCTCGGTCTTCTGCGCCAGGTCCATCATCTCGTGCGCGGCGGCCGCTGGAACCTGCGCCAGCCGGTCCAAATGGGCATAGGGCATCACCATCACGTGCCCTGAGGTGTAGGGAAACGCGTTCAGGCTGACGAAGCAGTGTTTCCCGCGGCACACCAGCCCGGCTGCCGCTTCAGCCTCTTCCCGGCTCATTCCGTGCTCCACGGCATAATCTACCGCGGCGATCAGGTTGCAGAAAACACAACCTGTGTCGCCCGGCCAGGCATCCAGCGCGCGCGGTACGCCCTTGCGCCGGGCCTTATCAGCCGAGGTAATATACGCGAACCGCCAGGGGGTAAAAAGGTAGTCCATTGCGAATTCGCCGCCCGCCCCAGTATAGGACCTCTCTGCTGGAAGTCCCTTTCGTTGACCGGGGGTAGCAAGGTTGATACACGTGAAAGCGTAGCTTCCTGCGCGGATTCCAGCAGTGAGCTGCGGCCGCCCTCCAGCCTGCCGTTGCCTGCCGCGTGTTTCCCCAAGCTGACGAA
>Ga0134126_10003689_pt1 | contig 19179 bp, 11 predicted proteins | sample KB31752_FD_96881 | JGI IMG/M metagenome (GOLD analysis project Ga0134126, IMG submission 96881) | Terrestrial soil microbial communities with excess Nitrogen fertilizer from Kellogg Biological Station, Michigan, USA - KB3-175-2 | ecosystem: Environmental > Terrestrial > Soil > Unclassified ...
CTCTCATACCTCAGCCGCAGCGCGTCGTGCTGCTCCACCACCGCCGCCAGGGCGCTGGCCAGCGCGACCGGGTCGGCGTCGTCAACCAGCTCGAGCGTCACCGACTGATCGAAATGCTGCGGCGCCTCGGACCCCGGAGCGAAAAACCACTGTTGGATGGGTGTCAACGGCACCGCACCCGACACCGGGCCCTGCTCAGCCAGCACCTGCGCAGCGCTGACGTGCGGGGCCAGCGAGGCGATGGTCTGGTGCGCGAAGATGTCCTTGGACAGCACCCGCAGGCCGGCCTGCTGCGCCCGGGACACCACCTGGATGCTCAGGATCGAGTCCCCGCCGAGCTCGAAGAAATTGTCCTCAGTCCCGACCCGCTGCACTCCGAGCACCTCAGCCCAGATCTCAGTGAGGACGTGTTCAAGGCTGGTCCGCGGGGCCGCATATTCTCGCCCCGGCAGCCGGCGCCAATCCGGCGCGGGCAGTGCACGGCGATCCAGCTTTCCGTTGAGATGCCGCGGGAGCGCGCGCAGTGTCACGAACGCCGCGGGCACCATGTGGTCGGGCAACATCTGGCCGAGAAACCCGCGCAACGCGGTGACATCCGGGAAAGCGGCATGCGCCACCGGCACCACGTAGGCCACCACGCGTGGTCGCCCCGCGTCCTCGTCGCGAACAATGGACACTGCCTCAGCGACGTCAGGATGGCGCAGGAGGGCGGCGTCGATCTCATCCAGTTGGATCCGGGTACCGCGAACCGTCGCCAGGTGATCCGAGCGGCCCACGTACTCCAACTCGCCCCGGGTGTTCCAGCGCACCAGATCCCCGGTGCGGAACATCCGGTCGCCCGGCGCACCGAAGGGGTTGGCCACGAACCACTGCGCGGTGGATCCCGGCTGGCGCAGGTAACCCCGGGCGAGGCCACGGCCACTGACATACAGCTCGCCCGGTACCCCGGCCGGCACCGGCCGCAGCCACGCATCGAGCACGTACACCTGGGTATTGCCAATCGGCCGACCGATCGGCGGCGGCCGATCCTGCGCGGCTGAGCCTGGCGTTGCGGCATCGGAGTACCACGCGGTCGCGAACACCGTGGCCTCGGCGCAGCCGTAGATATTGGCAAGCCGCCGGCACGACGTCGCCGCCCGGATCTCGCTCGCCACCCGGGCCGAGACCGCCTCCCCGGCCAGCACCACCGTCTCGGCACGCACCCCGCCGCTGCCCTGGCACAATTCCCGAACAAGCGCAGAGGGAACCCCGCTGATCAGGCTCGCAGCGCTCATCTCGCGGCGAGATTCGCGGAGCGCGAACGGGTCACGCACCACCTCGATAACGCCGCCGGCAGCCAACGGGCAGAAGATCTCGAAGACGGACATGTCGGAGCTCATCGGGGCCGACACGATCACCCGGGACAGCTCCGATGAGCTGAAGTCCGCGCCGGCCCACGCCACGAGCGCCACCACGCTCGCGTGAGTGACGACGACTCCCTTGGGTGCGCCGCCCGAGCCTGAGGTGTAGTAGACGTAGGCCGGATGGGCCGGCGACATCGGCGAGACCCGATCGGCCTCGACCACGTCTGCGCCTGAACAGCCCGCCAGAGCGTTGATCGTCGCGGCATCATCCACAATCAGGCACTGCGCCGGCGCCAGCCCGCGCAGCCGCTGGCACGCCGCGATCGTGGTCACCACCAGGTCCGGGCACGAATCAGAAAGCAGCAACTCGGTCCGCTCAAGCGGATCGTCGAGGTCGATCGGCAGGTACGCCGCACCCGCCTTCCACACCGCCACCGCAGCCACGACCAGGTCCGCGCAACGGGGTAGCGCCAGCGCGACGAAACGCTCCGGACCCGCCCCGCGATCGATCAACCGACGCGCCAGTCGATTCGCCCGCTCGTTGCACTCCCGGTAGGAAAGCTCATCACCGTCGCAGACGACCGCGACCGCATCCGGCGCGCGCGCCACCTGCGCCTCGAACAGCTCCGTCCACCGCGCCGAAGGCAGCGGCTGCGCGGTGTCGTTGCAATCCACCAACAACCGGTGCCGCTCCTGCTGGGTCAACGCCGGGAGCTCGCCCAGCTGCCGGTGGGGATCGCCGGCGAGGCCCTCGAGCAGCACCTCCAGGCTCGCCACCAATCCTGCGATGGTGCCCGCGTCGAACAGATCGGTGTTGTACTCGACGGCGACGTTGAGGGAGTGCCCCCGGGGCAGGAACTCCACGACGAGGTCGAACCGCGACGACAGGCGAGGCAGATCGTGTTCCCTGATGCGCAAGCCGGCGATCTCGCGTGGTGGCACCATCTCCTGCTGTAGCACCACCATGGCCTGCACCAGTGGGCTGCGGCTGGGATCCCGATCCGGCCGCAGCTCCTCGATCAGCCGGTCGAACGGGACCACGTCGTGCGCGAACGCCTCCAGCACGGTCTCCCGGACCGCGGTGAGGAACTCGCCGAAGGGCTGGGTGGGTTCCACCCGGGAGCGCAACACGACGGTGTTGACGAAGAACCCGACCACGTTGTCCAGCTCGACCCGATCGCGCCCGGAGGTCACCGTGCCGACGGCGATGTCACGCTGGTTGCCGTAGCGGGACAGCAACAGCTGCACCGCGGCGGTCAGGGTCATGAACAGCGTCGCTGCGTGCTCGTGCCCCACTGCGGTCAGCTGCCGCACCAATCCGCTGGACAGGTCGTGTCGGTGCACCGCGCCCGACGTCGTGCGCACCGCCGGACGGGGCCGGTCGGTCGGCAGCTGCAGCGTCTCGATGCCCGCGAGCCGGCGGCGCCAGTAGTCCAGATGTGGTTGCAGTGCGGCGTCGCAGAGCCGTTCGCGCTGCCACAGGGCGTAGTCCGGATACTGGATCGGCAGCGGCGCAAGCGTGGCTGTGTTGTTGTGCCGTGCTGCGCTGTAGAGCGCAACCAGCTCATCGAGCAGGACGCGAACCGACCAGCCGTCGGTGATGATGTGGTGCTGGGTGATCAGTAGGACGTGATCATCACCGCCCAGGTGCACCAGCAACGCTCGGGCCAGCGGACCGCGCCGAAGGTCGAAGGCAACATCCAGCTCCTGCGCCAGCACCGCTTCGAGCCCGTCTCCAGCTGAGTCCCGCGGCAGGTCCAGGACTCGCAGCGGTATCTCGCCCGCCTCGGCCACGACCTGGACGCCGCGCCCGTCGACGGTGTGGAACGTCGTCCGGAGTGATTCGTGCCGGCTGCACAGGCCCGCCAGGGCGGCACGGAGAGCCACCACGTCCAGCGCTCCGGACAGGCGCAGCCCGATGCCGGTGTTGTACTCGGTCCCGCCCGATCGCCCATCGTCGCCGGAGCCCAGATCGTCCAGGAACCACAACCGTTGCTGGGCCGGCGCGAGCGGGATCACCGTCCCGCGAGCCGCAGGAAGGATCTTTGCGGCGGAGCCGGACGCCGGGTGCTCCGGCAGCAGTGGCACCAGCCGCGCGATGGTCCGGGCGTCGAACAGCGCCCGGGTGGGCAGCTCTGCGCCGAATGCCTCCCGGATCAGCGACAGCACCCGGAAGCTGAGGATCGAATCGCCGCCGAGACCCAGGAAGTCGTCTTCGACGCCGATCTCGTCAACACCGAGCACCCGCGCCCAGATCTCGGCCAGTGCCCGCTCGGTGGCAGTTCGGGGCGCAACGTAACCGTCGGGCTCCGCCACGCCGACCTCCGGCACAGGCAGCGCCCGCCGGTCAAGCTTGCCGTTGGCGCTCACCGGTAAGCGGTCCAGCGCCACAAAAGCCGACGGCACCATGTATTCGGGCAGCGCACCGGCGACCAGCGCGCGCAGCTCCCCCGATGCCGGCCTCACCCCGTTGGTGGGGACCAGGTAAGCGACTAACCGCTTGCGACCCGGCTGGTCCTCCCGCGCGATCACCGCGACGTCGGCGACTCCCGGATGTCGGCGCAGCAGCGCCTCGATCTCACCGGGCTCGATGCGAAACCCGCGGATCTTGACCTGGTCATCGACCCGCCCGGCGAACTCCAGCTGCCCCTCGGCGCGCCAGCGCACCAGGTCGCCGGTGCGGTACACGCGAGAGCCGGGACTGCCGAACGGGTTTGCGACGAACCGCTGCGCAGTTAGCCCCGGCCGGTTCAGATAGCCGCGCGCCAGACCCTGGCCGGCGACGTACAGCTCGCCCACGGTACCTATCGGCACCGGGCGCAAGCTGGTGTCGAGCACGTACGCCTGGGTGTTCCAGATCGGCCGGCCGATCGGCGGCACCCCGTCCGGCGACAGCGGCCCGGTCCAGGTCGACACCACCGTCGCCTCGGTCGGCCCATAGGAGTTGATCATCTGGCGACCAGGGGCCCAGCGATCGACCAGCTCACCCGGGCAGGCCTCGCCGCCGACGATCAGGGTCCGGAAATGCGGTAGCCCGTTCGCCGCCGCGGCCGGCAGGGTGGCCAGCGCAGCCGGCGGGATCAGGGCGTGCGTCACCCGCCGCCGGCCGAGCACCTCGGCCAACTGCTCGCCTAGCAGCGGACCCGGCGGTGGCACGACCAGCGCTGCACCTGCCGGCAGCGACATACACAGTTCCAGAACCGAGGCGTCGAAACTGGGCGAGGAGAATTCCAGCACCCGGTCTCCCGGCGTGACGGCGTAGCGGTCGACCTCCGCGGCGGAGAAGCTGGCCAGTCCGGCGTGGGTGACTGTCACGCCCTTCGGTCGCCCGGTCGAGCCCGAGGTGTAGATGAGGTATGCGAGATGCTCGGGAACCAGGGGGCAGCGCCGGTCCGCGTCGGTCGGCGCCCGATCCGGCGTCTCGGCCAGCTCTGCCAGCACGGCCGGTTCGTCGACCACGAGCACCGGCGCGCCCTCGACGGCCGGCAGCGCCTCGGCGACGTCCCGGCGGGTCACGATGACCACGGGGCGGGCGTCGGCCAGCATGAAGGCGATCCGTGTCGCCGGATAAGCCGGGTCCACCGGCAGGAAGGCCGCGCCGGCCTTGAGCACCGCAAGCTGGGCGACGATGATGTCCGCCGAGCGGGGCAAGGCCAGCGCCACCACGTGGTCCGGGCCCGCACCCCGGGCGATCAGGAGATGGGCCAACCGATTGGCACGTGACTCCAGGCCGGCATAGCTCAGTGACGGCTCGTCGCCGAACACGAGGGCCGGCGCATCCGGGGTCCGAGCAGTCTGGGTTTCGAACAGCTCCGGGAACGTGGCCGGGTTGATGTCTCGGTCGGTGTCGTTCCAGTCGATCAGCAACTGGCGGCGCTGCGCCGCGGTGAGGATGTCAATCCTGCCCAGCGGCACCGCGGGATCGGCGGCGACGATCGCCAGCACGTGGGCGAGCTGCTCGGTCAAAGCCTGCCCCGTCACGGCATCGAGTGCCGCAACGCAGTGCTCGACGACGATCGACAGCTGACCGTCATGCTCGACCAGGCGGACCGTGAGGTCAACAGGAAACGAGACGGCGGCCGCGTCGCCCGCCGCCACCAGAATCCGCGCCAGCGCCGGATCCAGGCCCAACTCCCCGGCAACGCGCTGGAACGGGACAGCGGAGTGGGCGAATGCCGCTGTGATGGTGGTTCGCACCTCAACCAGAAAGTCCCGGAACGGGGTCGAATCACGCACGGTGCAGCGCAGCAGAACGGGGTGATCCCGGCCTGGAGCGACAGTGGCCACCACAACGTCTTGCTGGGCACTGTGGCGGGCCACCACGATCTGGCAGGCCGCCACCGCTAAGCCGAGCAGTGAGAGGTCGAGCCGGGAGATCAACGCCCTTAGTTGAGCGGTCACCTCCCCCGGCAACGCGCAGGCGACTGTTCCGACGCCCGGAGAGGTGCTGGCCGGCCGCGCCTGGTTGGCGGGCCACCGCGGGACCGGCGCCTCGGCCAGCTGCCTGGTCCAGTATTGCCCGGCCAGCACAGGCGTCGGCTCGTAGGCCACCATTCTTCGTCGAATCCTCCGCGGTCTATGTGGCGATGAGTGGATCCCCGGCTGGCAACTCAGGCGGATACTCGGCTCACGGACTCGGATGACGATCGAGCTTCCGGCACGGCTGGGCAACGCCGCGGAGCCAGCCGACCGCCGACCTGCAGGTACTCGACCTGCTGGGTGATCGGGTCGCGCAGAAAACGTCCAACATGATGTCCCTGCCCCGAGGTCGGGTCCTGGAGCAGAAAGTCGAGGTCGTGGTAGAAGGCCAGCCGCGCGACGAGTTCACCGCCGATATCAAGGAAAAGGTCGCCGTCGTTGCCTGCGGTGATGACGAACTCCATGGGACCGTTCGCATAGGTACCCACGAACTCCACTGCGGTGCCCCTCGATCGGAGCGATTCGCCATTCTGACGCCAGCCCGGCGTCGGGTGGGGCAGACCAAGCTCGCTACGCAGTTCCTCCCACAACGACGATCCGGTGTTGGCATTGGTGGTCAGGGCCACCACGCACTCGTTCGTCGGATCGATGCGCAGGTAGCAGCCTGTGCCGTTCGCGTTACCGTCGTGGCCTACCCACGTGGTGGTCTCGCTCCGGTACACAGCGAGACCCGCGCCCCAACCATCGGCCAGCCCGAATGGTTCCACTCCGGGAATGGCCTGGCGCATCTGTTCCGCGTGGACGGCCGGCAACAGCGCCGGGAAACCCGAGCCGATGTGCATCAGGCCCAAAGCGATCAGATCGACAGCGCTCATCGCCAATGCCATTGCCGGAGCCTCGGCCGTAACCACTGGCTGTTGCACGGGCCGGGTCCGGCCTGAGATTGTGTTGACCGAATGGCCGGTGGCGATGGGGCGTGCACGGCGTGCTCCCCCTGCTATCCCCGCCATGGCGGGCTCAATGCCCAGCGGCCGCAAGAGGACCGACTCCACGGCCTCCGACCAGTTCATCCTCGTGATCGTTTCAATCAGGTGACCAACGAGGACGAAGTTTCGATTCGAATAGGAGAAAGCCGATCCGGGCGGCAGGATCAGGTCCTGCCGGCGGCAGTGGTTGCGCACATAACGCCCCAGCGACATGTTGGGCGCCGCCGGTATGTCGGGGCTGGCAGGAAAGCCGCTGGTGTGGCTCAGTAGGTGGCACAGCGTGAGCTGGGCACCGAGCTCATCCAGCTCGGGCAGGTATTCGTTCAGCGGGGCGTCAAGCTCGAGGTCACCGTCCCCCACCAGGATCATCACCAGTGTTGCGGTCGCCGCTTTGGTGATCGACCCGACCGGAAAGGCGCTGTGTCTGGTGACCGGCCGTCCCGCGCCGTGCTCCAGCTCTCCCACCTCGCACGCGACCGTGGTTCCACCGCGGTGCACGGCGAGCTGAGCGCCGGGAACGTGGTGGCTTTCGGTGAGTGCAGTCAGCGCGGCGGCCAACCAGTCCGGGTCGACCGGTGTCGCCGAGGTGCCGGTACCACTCTCCGCGGCGCGGATATCACTCTTCGGAACTGTTTCGTTGCCGAAGGCTACCGCAACGTGGAGATCTTCATTCCTTCGGTACAACTTAGATCGATTTACCGCCGCCGACTGCCCCATGGATCACACGTTAGAGTGGACCCCTTCGAAGGGTCTTAGGGTTGGGTTAAGGTGACGTCGCGGTCCGGTATACCGGGCGAGCCGGCTGGCGAACTCATGTCGAGGTGGCTCCGACCAAACCGGTCTCATAACCCACGATCACCAGTTGGGCCCGATCCCTGGCCTCGAGCTTGGCGAGCAGCCTACCGATGTGAGTCTTGACTGTTCCCCGGCTCAGATGCAGATGATGTTCGATCTCACTGTTGGCCAGGCCGCGGGCGATGAGGGTGAGCACCTCGCGCTCCCGGTCGGTGACCCCGGCCAGCGTGCGGGCCGGACGCCGGGCCGGCGTGGGCTGCCGGATGAACTCGGCGATCAACCGACGGGTGACGGTGGGTGCCAGCAGCGCCTCGCCGGAGGCAACTACCCGCACGGCGTCCAATAACTGGGCAGGTGGAGTGTCCTTGAGCAGGAAACCACTGGCTCCCGCCCGCAGCGCGGAGTACACGTACTCATCCAGATCGAACGTGGTGAGCACCAGAACCTTCGCATCCTGGTCGTCGGCGATGATTCTCCGGGTGGCCTCGATACCGTCCATGACCGGCATGCGCACATCCATCAGCACCACATCGGGGTGGCACACCGGGACCTGCTCGACGGCCTCGGCGCCGTTACCCGCCTCGCCGACGACGACCAGGTCGGGCTCGGTCTCGATGAGCACCCGCAGGCTGCCGCGGAGCAGCGCTTGATCATCGGCGATCAGCACCCGGATCTGGGCACCGGTCATGCCGGCCCCGGCTCGTACGGGAGCCGGGCGTGCACCGCGAAACCGCCACCCGGTTGCCGGCCCGCCACCACCGTCCCATGGTGCAGCGCGGCCCGCTCGCGCATGCCGATCAGGCCGTGTCCGGGTGTGCCGACCGGACCGCGCGGCGTGCCATCGTCGATCACCGCTAATCGGAGTTCGCCAGGCTCGGCGGTGATCCGGACGGTGCACCGCACTGGTGCTGCTGCGTGTTTAATGACGTTGGTCAGCGCTTCCTGCACGATCCGGTACGCAGATAGCTGGACCGCGGCGGGCAGCGCTGGAATGGCGCCCCGGTCCAGCTCGACGTCTACGTCGGCGAGCCGGGCGTTCTCGACCAGTGTCGGTAGCTCGTCGAGGCTGGGGCTGGGCTCCAGTTCGGGCTCCTCCGCGGACCGCAAGGAGCCGAGTACGCGATGGATGTCGGCGAGCGCAGTGCGGCTCACTGATTCGATGACTCCGAGTGCTTCGCGGCTCTCGTCCGGGCGCGTGTCGTAGACGTGGTTGGCCACGGCCGCCTTCATCACGACCACGCTCATGCTGTGCGCCACCACATCATGCATTTCCCTGGCGATCCGCAGCCGTTCCTGTGCCACGGCCTCGCGTGCGCGGTGTTCGGCAAGCTGGTCGGCGTACTCGCGGCGCGCCCTGGCGCTGCGTCCGAGCGTCCAGCCGGCGGCGATGGCGATCCACGAGGAAATCAGTGAGGATGGCCGATCGGCATATTGGGGATCTTGGATGACCACCAGGAATTTGGGATCCAGCACGGTCGCGACGGTCACGGTGGCCAGCGCGATACCCAGCAGCGCGATGCCCAGCGCAGTGGTGGAGCGGCGCGGATGCACCTCCAGCGCCACCGGGTAGAGCGCAACTGAGATGGCCAGCATGGTGACCGTTACTGGCATGCCCAGCAACACCGCGACGATCGCTGCGGTCAGTACGACGCCGAATACTGGGATGGGCCTGCGCCTGCGTAGCGCCAGCGGAATGCCCAGCGCCAACGACATGATCCACACCACCACGATGGTCCCGTTGGACGTCCCCACTGCGGTGTAGAGGGTGGACAAGGCGGCGAGTAGAGTGATCGTCAGCACCGTGAGCAAGTCGGTCGCGGCGCGCCGCCAAGGACGTGGTCGAAACCACGGCGACAACACGCCGGAATCGACCGCAGCGGCTTCGGTCACGTGAGCAACGTTAGCCGCAATCCCCGGATCAATGCATCGGAGCAGGGTCCGATACGCAACTGCGGACCGTGCTCCGATGTGTGCCCCATCTGAAAGAGGCAGGATTCACCGTATGATCGAGGTGCGGGAGCTGACCAAAGACTACGGGCCCAAGCGTGTAGTGAACCAGCTTTCGTTCACCGCGCAACCGGGCATGGTGACTGGCATCGTCGGCCCGAGCGGCTCCGGGAAGTCGACGACCATTCGCATCATCCTCGGTCTGGATGTCCCGACCTCCGGTACCGCGCTGGTGAAAGGTCACCGCCACGCCACCATGGAACGGCCGATGCAGACCGTGGGCGCGCTGCTCGAGCCGCAAGGTGTGCCCGGCGAGTGCAGCGCAGGTGATCACCTACGACTGCTGGCGCGCAACAATGGCATTGGCCGTCGCCGGGTTGCTGACGTACTCGACCAGGTGGAGCTGTCCGACGTGGCCGGGCAACAGATCGGCGAGCTGTCGCTTGACATGCGGCAGCGGCTCGGGATTGCCGGTGCACTGCTCGGTGATCCCGGTGTGCTGTTGTTAGACGAGCCGATGCGCGGTCTGGATCCGGAGGGCATGCTGTGCATCCGCGATCTGCTGCAGTCGCTGGCCGATGAGGGTCGGACGGTCTTGCTGTCGAGCCAGGACCTCAAAGAGATGGCACTGACCGCCGACGAGTTATTGATCATCCGACGTGGGGAGTTGGTTATGCAGGCGTCCGCGAGTGAGTTGATCGAACGTTGCCAGCGCGACGTGTTCGTACGATCACCGCGCCGTAGCGGGCTGAGCAGGGTCCTGACCAATATCGGAGCCACGGTACGCGTCGAGGGCGACGGCGGGCTGTCGGTTACTGGGATGGACGCCTGGCGGATCGCCTCCACGGCCGCAGAACACCACATACCGGTCCAGGAGCTGACCCCGCGCAGCGCCTCACTGGAGAATTTCTACCAGGAACTGACCACCCAGACCGCCGGCAACAGCTAGGCCATCCCGCAGGCAACAACTAAGGAAGCCTGCTCTCGGCGCGGTCCAAGCGGCGCATCAGCATGCTCGCCACCGCCAGGTACTCGAAGGTCTCATCCAAGGCGCCAGGCGAAGTCTCATCGGAACCGCGCGGCGTGCCCAACCCGAGCATCGCGCCGATGAACAGGTGCCGGAAACCGTCGCGTTCATCCTCAGCCGCTGGACCTGTCGCCGTGGTGACGTCCAGCTGCGGCGGTCTCGCAGCGAACACCGACTCCATCAGCGGCCGTCCGGCGCCCTCAGTGGCGGTGAGCGCCTGGACCCGCGCTTCCACCAACCGGAATGCCTCGCTGACTGCGTCGGACAGCCGTCCCTCTTCGACGAGTTTGACAGCGATGGACATCGCCGGATGCAGGACCGGCGTCACGACTTGCCGTGTCGTTACCCGCTCCACAGGGATGCAGGTCACTTCGATGTAGTCGTCGGTCTCACCGGCGCCGGCGAGGTATGGGGGGACGACGTCGATCACGACCATGGTTCGTATCTCATCGTTGGCAAGGCGATGCTCTAGGTAGTCGCCGGCCTGCACATCCGTTCCAATCGGCAGGCGAACCGTCCCGCCCTCCACCCGGGCGGGGGCACCTCGACGCTTTTCCACCCGCTCTTGATTACGTCGAATTATCGCGACATAAGTGGTAAAGAAAATCATTTCATACCACCGACCGCCCGTCCGCCCCCGACTGTGCCGAACTCACCCTGAGCATCGCACCGGACCACCTGATTGTTACAGCAGACCGCCATCAGAGCTACGTTCTCCTCACGATCCGCAACCTTTCGTGAGCAGTCCGCGAGAATATGCAAAAAATCCGTTTCAACGGGTGAAAATCAGTGTGGCGGGGTACGTTCGGCCCGTGGTAGCTCCCGCCGTCCCGCCTTCGCTGACGCCCGGGCACGTCAAGCGCCCGTCAGTTGATGCCCTACTGGACTGTTCGACGAAGTCCCGCATCTGCGTCGTGATCGGGGCAGCGGGTTGGGGCAAGACCACGGCGGTCGCGAGCTGGTCGGCCAGCCGTCCGACCGCTTGGGTGGCGTACGAGGATCATGAGGGCGACGCCAACCTCCTGCTCGGCAGGTTGGTCGCAGTGCTGCGGGACTACGCGGTAGTGCCCGCACGCGAAGTGACGCTGACCGCTGGGACCGGCGATGTGATGTCCGCAACGGCGGCCGTCTGCCGGTGGGTGCGGCGAGGCCTGCGAAAAGATGTGGTGCTGGTCCTCGACGATGTGCACGGGTTGCGATCCCATAGCGACGCAATGCACATGCTAGAGAATTTGTGCCGGCATGTGCCGGATCAGTTGCGTTTAGTGTTGATATCCCGGCGTGAGTTACCGATTTCACTGCAGCGGCTGCGGGGACGCGGCCTGGTCAAGGAGATCCATGCGCCGGATCTGGCCTTCGACATCGCCGATATCGAGGCACTGTTGCGCCAAACGGTGGGACGGGATCCGCCTGGCTTGTCCCGACACGTGTGGGAGCACACGGGTGGATGGGCCACCGCCGTGCACGCCGCCGTGGAGATGGTGCGGGCGGTCCGGACGGATCAGCGGCTGGATGCCTTGCAACGGCTATCCCACCAGGGGCAGCGATTTCATCAGTACATCACCGAAGAGGTCATCGGTGCCGCGCCCGGGTGGGTTCAACAGCTGCTGCGGGAACTCGCGATCTCCGGAGCGTGTACGACGGAAATGGCCTGCGCGGCCGATGCAACCACCACCGCGCTTGCCGAATTGAGCCGTCAGGGGCTCGTGCGGCGCAGCTCAGGAGACAGTGCAGCGTGGTCTCTGGTGCCTCCGTTGCAACATTACTTCGAGCAAGAGGTGGCGCCGTCTTCGGCTGAGCGCGCAGCGCTGCATGTCACCGCCGCCCGGCAGTGCATCGGGCGCGGGGCACCGGCCGAGGCGCTGCGCCATCTGATGGCGGCAGGCGATCATGCAGCGTGCGCTGCCCTGCTCGTCGATCATGGTGATGCGCTGGTGGAAAGTGGCCAGCTTGAGGGCGTGTTGCAGGCCGCCGAGTTGCCTGCCGAGTATCTCGCCGACCCCCGGATCCAAGGAGTTCTCGGGCTGGCGCAGCAGGTGCGGGGGCACTGGGCACAGGCGCAGCAGTACTTCGAGCGCGCCAGCCATGATCGGGACGAGCTGGAGCCCGCGCTGGCCTGGCGGCTCGGCCTGATCGCCTTCGCCCGGGGCGAGTTCGATGAGGTCCAAGCACTGACTTTGCGCGCCCGGCTCGACTGCGAGGACACCGTCGACGAGGCGCGGGTACTGGCGCTGTCGGCGAGCGCCTACCGGATGACCGGTGATCTCGTCGGTCTGCGAAAGATGGCGACTCAAGCGCAGGCCGCGGCCCAGCGCTGCGGGCAGCCGCGGGCATGGTCCAATGTCCACCACGTCATGGCGATGCTGGCCGCCGCCGAGGGTGACTGGCGGCAAGCCGACGCCCGGTGCACCGATGCGCAGCGCAGTGCTGAGGCCACCGACGACCTGTGCCAGCTCACGTGGACCCGGCTGTGCCGGGCGTTTCACCAGCTGGAAGCCGGCGCGCCCCGGCACGCCTTGGCCGATGCCCAAATCGCGCTGATCCTGTCCGAACGATGTGAGAATCCGTTCTTCGTGGCTCATGCGTTGACTACCCGCGGCCGCGCCCGCAGGCGCCTCGGGTCTCTGGACGAAGCATTGGGAGACTTCGCCACCGCGATCGACCTGTTCCAACGCCTCGGCTCCCGATTCCTCGCCTGGCCGCTAGCCGGTCTCGGTGATTTGTACCGGACCAGGGGTCAGCTGGTTCGCGCCCGCGCGGTCTACGAGGAGGCCTTGGATCTCGCCGAGCCGTACCACGACGTGTTCGGCCTCAATTCCGCGCTGATCGGGCTGGCGGGTATCAGTGCGGCCGACGACCTACCACCCGCTCGGGAGCTCGCAACCCGGGCGGTGGAGCTGGGTGAGCGACTTCGCGAGATCCCCTCATTGCTGGCCCGCGGTTGGGTCGAGCTGATGGGTGGCGACCTCGAAGGCGCCTGCGCGGATGGCGCTCGGGCCGCCGTAGCAGCACGGCGGCGGCGCGACAACCTGGGATTGGCAGAGGCCACCACCCTGGGTGTGCTGGCCTCCAGCGATCCGGCCGCAGACGCCCCCCGGCTGCGAGAGGCGATCGACATCTGGCACGAGACCGGCTGCGGCCCGGAAGAAGCCGCGACCAGACTCGTGGCCGCTCGCCTCGGCGCGCCCATTGCCCACCTCGACGCCGACAACGCGGACCAGACGCTGCGCAACTACCACATCGATATCGAGTCCCGGCGAGTCGCCGGACCGATCGGCGTGCTGGTCCGGGTGGCACCCGCGGTGTCCATCAGGGCGCTCGGCGTATTCACGGTCCTTCGCGAGGGAGTCCCGATCCCGAATGGGGCCTGGAAGTCGAAGAAAGCCCGGGATCTGTTGAAGATCCTGGTGGCCCGGCGCCGGCCGGCACCCCGTGATGTGCTGATGGAGCTGCTGTGGCCGGAGACGAACCCGACCGTGGCCGGCAACCGGCTGTCGGTGCTGCTGTGCACCGTGCGTGATGTCCTGGCGCCGCACCCGGTAGGCGAGGGCCCCTTGGTCACCACCGGCGCTGCGGTGTCGTTGAGCAGGGCTCAGGTCCGCGTCGATGTCGATGATTTCCTCGCCCGAGCCACTGCCGCGCTGGAGGCGGATCGTGCCGGCGAGCCGGCTGCGATCTCACAGCTGGAAGCGGCCGTCGCCGCGCATACCGGGGACTTTCTCGAAGACGACCCTTACCAGGATTGGGCCGCGGCGCTGGACGAGGAGGTCCGGGCTACCCACATCGCCCTACTTCGGGCATTGGCTGACCGCAAGCGCGACGCGGGCGACACCGACGCCGCCGTGCGGTACATGCTGCGCCTGCTCGAGCAGGACAGCTACGACGAGGAGGCGCACCTCACCCTGCTGGGCGTCCTGCTCGATGCCGGCCGCCTCGGCCACGCACACCGTCATCACCGCAACTACGCCCGGCGGATGGCCGAGATCGCGGTCCGACCACGACCGCTAGCGGAAATGATGTTGTCGCGGGTCTCGAGTCCCCGGTAGCTCAGCTGGTCAACAGCTGGGTGGTGGCGAGGTCGCGGTAGAGGTCATCGGAAACCACCAGGTCGGTATGGGTGCCGGTGGCCCGCATCCGCCCGGATGCCATGACCAGGATCTGCTGTGCGCTGGAGACGGTGGACAGCCGGTGGGCGATGACGATAACGGTGGTGGTCTGAGTGAGGTCAGCCATCACCTGGCGCAGCACGGACTCGTTCACCGCGTCGAGTTGGGAGGTGGCTTCGTCGAGCAGCAGCAACCGCGGCGCGCGCAGCAGCGCGCGGGCGATGGCGATGCGCTGGCGTTCGCCCCCAGACAAGGTCGTGCCGCGGTGTCCGATGACGGTGTCCAGCCCGTCGGGTAGGCGCTCGAGCAGCTCGGTCAGCCGGGTGCGGGCAAGTGCGGCGCGGACGTCGTCGTCGGTGACGTGCGGGGCAGCGTAGCGCACGTTGTCGCGCAGCGTCCCGGCCAGGATGGGCGCGTCCTGTTCGACATATCCGATGGTGTTGCGCAACTCGGCGAGCGGCCAGCGGCGGATGTCGCGACCATCAAGAGTGATGGTGCCGCCAGTGGGTTCGTAAAAGCGCTCCAGCAGGGCGAAGACCGTGGACTTGCCGGCACCCGAGGGGCCGACGATGGCGGTCATGCCTCCCGCCGGGATGGTGAAGGTCACATGGTCGTGGACCAGCGGCGCGCTGTCGGAGTAGCGGAAGCACACCTCGCTGAAGCTCACCGTGGCGGGCGCCGCGGGCGCGGCAGCGCTTACCGCAGGGCTATCGGGTTCCCTGGGCAGCTCGTCCACCTCCTGGATCCGCCGGGTCGCGGCGAGACCGATATGCAGTTGGGTGGCGGCCTCGATCAGCGCCCCGATCGGATTGATCAGGTAGAACAGGTAGAGCAGGAACGCGATCAGGGTGGACACCGCGAGCACGCCGGCGGCCACCCTGGCCCCACCGACGCCGAGGACGGCAAGGAAGGACAGCTGGACGGCGAGCCCGGCGGGAATACCCGCCAGCGACGTCCAACGCGCCACCTGGAGGCCGTGCCGGTAGGACGCGCCGGCCGCCTCGGTGATATCCGCGATCTCTCGTTGCTCGGCGCCGCTGGCCTTGACCGTGCGGAATGCACCCAGGGCGCGCTCCAGCACCGACCCCATCTGGCCGACGGCGGCCTGGGAGTGCTCGGTCGCCGCCGAGATCCGGGACATCACCAGCGTCACCGTGCCGCCCACCACAGCGACCACGGCGAGCGTCACCCCGAGCAGGACCACGTCCAGGGCGGCCATCAGCGCGATGGTCCCCAGGAGGGTGAACAGCGCGGTGACCCCACCGACCAGACCGTGGCTGCAGACGTTGCGCAGCAGCGTGGTGTCGGAGGTGACCCGGGACAGCAGGTCACCGGGCTTGAGGCGGTCGAACGTGCCGACCCGCAGCCGCAGGATCTGGGAGATCAGTCGCCCGCGCGCTGCCAGCACCACATTCTCCGCCGTGCGTTCTAGCACATATTTTCCGGCGGCAGTGATAAGTGCGCTGGCGACAACCAACCCGGTGAGCACCACTAGTGGCTTGACCAGGGAATGCCCCTGGCTGACCGCTTCGATGACGGCCTTGGCCACCAGCGGTTGGGCCAACCCGGCGGCGCTTCCCAGCAGGCCCAGGCATCCTCCGAGCGCTAGTGCGCCGGTGTGCGGGCGAATGTGGACCAGCAGAACTCGCCACGGCGCCGAGCGGCTGGCAGATCTCACGGTCTGGTGGACACCGTGAAGAAGGTGCGGAAGTAATCGGGTGGGTACTCCTCGCCCACCGGCACCCCGTCGGCCTCCACCCAGGCGTGCGCACCGAACGGCGCCAGCCTGCGGGCCCCGACGCACCACGCCGGCCAGTGGCCGCGCATACGGCACAGCAGCACCGTGGCCAGCGATCGGGGCAGGCACCCTTCCGGTCCCGCACACACCAGGCTCACCGCCACGACGGCGTCACGGGCCGCTTTAGCCTGCTCGTAGCTGGCCGGCTGGGCGCCCCGGCGCAGCCGGCGCAGCACGGCGCGAATCCGGCGCGGAGACTGATGGGCCAAGACCCGGGCGACGCCCACCGCCAGCCGGGTCGGGATCCGGTGCCGCAGCCGGACCGCGCGAGGCTGGTAAAACACGATTTCCTGGGTACTCATGACTCCACCAGCCCCGCCGAGCGCAGCTCGCCAACCAGCTCCTGGACATCGACGCTGGCGGTGTCAAGGTCCACCGCATATTCCTGGGCCAATGCCCGCGCTGCGTCATCGAAGGTGCCGCCATCGAGCAACGTCTGCAGGATGACGGCACCAGTGGGGTTGAGGTTCCAGTACTGCCCGCTTTCCTCATCGAGCAACGCGGTGCCGTAGTCCACCTCAGCGGTGAACACGCCCTCACGCAACTTCAGTGCCATGTGCCTTCTCCCTCAACTGAGAGCAGTGGGATCTCTCGAGCGTGCGTAGCCAGACCTCGCACGTCATCGTCTGGTACAGGGCATCGAAGGGCAGCGACGGCGGCAGCGGCCGGCGACACACCTCACGCAGCGCCGCGGCGTCGATCAGCCCGCACTCGGCCAGCCGGGAGTCCTCACACAACTGCAACAGCTCGGCGCGGTTGTCCCGCAGGCTCGCGGCCACCTCATGCGAACCGCCATCCTTGGTCTGGCGGGTCAGGCTCTCCGCGGGCACAATGCCGCGCATCGCCTCGACGATGAGCGGCTTGTATTGCCACGGCGTGACCCTGTCCTGGGGGCGGACCGCCAGGCCCGCTTCGATCACGCGGTCGTCGTAGTAGGGGGCCGCAAGCGTGAGGCCCAACCGAGCGGCCACCTGGCTCAGTTGCCGCACCATTTGGGCCGTAACGCGCATACCTTCCAGCTCGATGTGCTGCCCGCGGGTCTGCGCCAGCGGCTCGACGGTACGTGCCGCAGATTGGATCAGGTCTCGCACGGCCTCGACCGCGTTCGGTGTTGCCCAGGGAGGCAGTCGTGGCGGCAGACCCCAGTCCAGTGTCGGCGTGTCCTCAGCGAGCGCTGCATCGGTGAGCGCCTCGCCGGCCCGGGCGAGCCAGGCGCGGTACGGGCGGTTGTCCCACAGCTGCCGCAGCGTCTCGCGGTAGGACCACGGGCGTTGGTTGGCGAATCCCCGGGCGTTGCGCAACGCGATTTTCGGATGGGTGCGCGCCAGCGCATGCAGGTGTGCCGGTGAGCCGGCGAGTAACTCGTCGCCCCCGAAGCCGGTCAGGTGCAGCCGCGAGCCACCGGCTACGGCCAACCGCGGAATGGACAGCCACCTATTGAGGTGGACGGTGGCGGGACATGGCTCATCGAACCGGTCGGTGATGTCTTGCAGGCCGTCGAAAACCGATGGAATGTGATTCGCGGTCACGACGTGGTGCTCAATATTGCCGAATCCGGCAACTGTGCGGCGGCCCCACACCACGTCGCTGCCCATGGGGTCTCGGCCATCTGCAGTGAAGGCGAGCACGTTTGCACCACCGCGAGCAGCCAGGCAGCACACCGAGGTCGAGTCCAATCCACCGAGGTCCGCGCTGACCAGGTGGCGGCCTTGCACCCGGGCTAGCACCGCGGCTGACAGTGCCTCCCGCAATGCGCACGCGCCCTGCGCCATCGGCACCACCGGCTCCGGAGCGCTCCACCATCGGATGGTCTGTTGCCGGTCGTCGCCGTCGAGCACGAGATAGTGGGTAGTCGGAACGGCTCGCACCTCGCGCCACACCGGCTCACCGGCTAAGGGATACAGCGCCGAGGAGTTGAGCAGGTGGATTGCCAGGCGCTGCATGTCGAGCCCGGCGCCCGACAGTTCGGCGAGCACGTCGGCACGGTCTGCGGCCACGGTGACGTCGCCGACCCTGGCAAGAAACACCCGCCGGAACCCGGTGACGGTCCCTTGCACGCGGACCTGTCCGGCGACTGAGGCGACCAGATGGAAACTCCCCACCGCGGACGCGACAAACGCATCGAGGTCAGCGGCCGTAGCGGTCCGAGTCACCGCGGCGCTGAGCTGTCCGGACGTCACCGCATGCTCGCCGATGATCGCGATCTTGGTCTGGCCCGCCTGGCCGACGAGCATTGCCTCGTCATCCCAGCAACCGAGCAACCAGGGTCGACCGGATGGGTGGCTGAGCTTGTGGCTGGCGCGGTGCTGTAGCGCTCGGGCTACCGGGGCTGCCGAGACGCAGTCCGGAATGGCGACGAACCAGCTCGGCATTTTGTCGAAACCGCCATCGCTGAACATCTCCGCCGGCCTTTCGATGTCACTATTCGTCGCAGTCTCCATCCCGGGTGGTGATGGAATGGATGACAACCCACAGCCACCCGGGATGTTGCATCATCCACTGCTGGAGACGGCAGAGTGATTAGAGGCTGAACCGCAGGGGGATGAGGAACTCCGGCCCTCTGGAAAGGCCCAGTCCGGTTTTGCGGAACGAGCAGGCCAAGGTCAGGGTGGGAGGCTCGTACGTGCGCATCGATGCACTTCCTTTCGGCTTCCGAATCGGTCGAGCAGACCAGCGATAGCTTCCGGCCGGTCGATCGGAAGCTGGTGTCCTGGTCGTGCTACTTACGGAAGCCGAAGCTAAGCGATGACCCTTCAAC
>Ga0134126_10003690_pt1 | contig 19178 bp, 19 predicted proteins | sample KB31752_FD_96881 | JGI IMG/M metagenome (GOLD analysis project Ga0134126, IMG submission 96881) | Terrestrial soil microbial communities with excess Nitrogen fertilizer from Kellogg Biological Station, Michigan, USA - KB3-175-2 | ecosystem: Environmental > Terrestrial > Soil > Unclassified ...
CATACGCCGCACGATTCCCCGAAATGGCGCCGCCGATCTTCGGCAGCACCCGCCGACAATAGAAGCGGCAAATCGCGGCCATCGGCCCGCGTTCCGGCTCTGCGAATTCCAAAATTCCGAGTTTGCCGCCCGGCTTCAGCACCCGCGCCATCTCGCGCAGCCCGCTTTCATAATTCGCCAGATTGCGAAAGCCAAACGCCGCGGTAACCAGATCAACACTCGCATCCGCAAATGGCAACTTCAGCGCATCCGCCGCCGCAAACACGACTCTCGATTCCGAACGATGCGCCTTGCGCGACGCGCGCTCGAGCATCGGCTGCGCGAAATCGCTTCCGATCACCGGCGCGCCCGTGCCGCCCGCACGCCGCCGCACGCGTTCCAGCGCAAACGCCAGATCGCCCGTCCCACAGCAGAGATCGAGAACACGCGCCTCCGGGCGGCTCAGCACCTCGCGAAAACGCAACGCGGTACGACGGCGCCACAGCTTATCGAGCGAAAGCGAGAGCAGATGATTCAGGAAATCGTAGCGGGGCGCGATGCCGCTGAACATCTCGCGCACCTGCGCGGCGGCTTCGATCGCGTCGCGGGCCCCTTCCGGGCGCGTTCCGGGCAACGGTTCGCGATGCACGCCCGGGGCGCTCATGGATTACGCGCGTGCCTCTGCGGCCATCGAGCGAAGCTCCGCAACCGTCCGCGCCACCACCGCCCAAGGCACCTCCGTTCCCCGGCGGACACTTCCAATCCTCCGCGGCAGAACCCAGCGCGCCCGGCCGCCTTGCGACTTTTTGTCGCCGGCGACAATGGCCTGCAACTCCCGCGATTTCATCGTCCCGAGCGCCGGCAGCGGCCCCACGGCGGCAACCAGTCGCAGAATGCGCGCTGCTTCCCGTTCGCTAATCCCATCCACGGCAACCCCAAGCAGCGTGGCGGCAATCATGCCCCACGCAACGGCTTCGCCATGAAGAAATCGCCGATAATTCGTAACGGCCTCGAAGGCGTGGCCCAGCGTGTGCCCGAAATTCAGGATCTGGCGCAAGCCGCCCTCGCGCTCGTCCACGCCAACCACGCGCGCCTTGATCGCGATGCACCGCGGGATAATCCATCCCAGGGCTTGCGCGTCTCGGCGCAGAATCGCCGGCATTCGCCGCTCCAGGAATTCGAAAAGTGGGCGGTCGGCAATGACGCCATACTTGATCACCTCATAGAGTCCCGAGCGAAACTCGCGGTGCGGCAGCGTGCCGAGCATCGCCGGATCGGCAATCACCAATCGCGGCGGATAGAACGCACCGACCAGGTTCTTCCCTTCCGGCAGGTTGACGCCGGTTTTCCCTCCGATCGCGCTATCCACCTGCGCCACCAGCGTCGTCGGGATGTGGACGATTCGCACGCCTCGCAGATACGTCGCGGCCGCGAAGCCCGCGACGTCTCCCACCACCCCGCCCCCCGCAGCGACCAGCAGCGCGCGACGGTCTGCCCCTGCGCGTACCAGCGAACGCGCAATGCCTTCGACAGTCGAGATACGCTTCGCGGCCTCGCGATCATCGAAGAGAATCACGCGGCGGTTGCCCTTCGCGCCGAGGCCGCGCGTAATCACGCGTCCCCAGTGCCGCCATACGCGTGGCGAGGAAAGAATGAACGCGCCATCGGCGTCGCCCAGCGGGGCCAGAAGGCGGCGCGCGCGCCCCAGAATCCCGGGGCCGCAGAGCACATCGTAGGAACCAGCAGCGCTATGAACGCGAATCGAGGAAGGCATGAGATCGTGTCAGCGGAATTTCTGCTGAAGCTCGCCAAGCGAAACCAGAATCACGTGACCCACGATAGCAAGATTTTTCGGACTGATCTTGTCCATCGTGTCCTGCGGCGTGTGCCAGTAACCTTCTTGTATGTAGCCATTCAGATCTATGATGTCTACCGCTGGCACACCCCGTTCGAGAAATGGCTGATGATCGTCAACAATGCTTGATCCCTGCTTGTTAAATAACTTCCCGTATCCGAGGCGATCAGCTGTTTTCCATACCAGGCTCTGAAGCCAGGGCGTTGAATTTGAATCCTTATCGATCTGAAGGTCCTTCTGTCCGACCATATCCGCCAAGATCACGGCCGTAATCCTTTTCACGTCGCCAGAAAGAGACATGCGCGCGGCGAGTTCTCGGCTGCCGTAGGTGGTGTCGGGAGTGTTCCAGGTAGTCTGAGCTTGCTGCGAACTCGTGAAGTTGATCTGGTCTTCCTCACCGTCAAGAAAGGCCATCCAGATCGCGTTCGAGTTCCGTTGTTTGCTGCCACACAAGACCCGCGCCATTTCCAGCATCAAGCCGCTCGAAGAACCGCCATCCTCCGCGCCGACAAAATTGTCCAAGCGCAGCGTATCGTAATGGGTCAGCAGCAGGATGATGCCCTTCCCGCTGCCCGGCACTTTCGCCACAATATTTTGCATCGCCAGATCGCCCACAGGTGTTGGGGCGTGGAAGTCATCGGTGTCCACGTCGCAGCCAAAGCCCTTCAGTTGCGTGGCGATGTAGTCCTGCGTATGGCGGATCGCTTCGGATGCCGGCGGGCGCGGGCCGAAGCTGACGAGCTTCGCCGTAAAATCGTAAGCCTTCTGGCCGTCGAAGCCACCAGTCTGCGAGGCAGGAAGCGCGCGATCCGCCGCCGCAATCGCGGGCGCCTGCTCGGACTCATTCTCTGCCGCGGACGAAGCCACTGCACTGGCGCCGGCGCTCGCCGCAGGCGCACTGGCCGCGCTCCGGCCGCACGCAGCCAGCAACAACGCGCCAGCTACCGCGGACGCGAAAAGCGCACCCCGCTTAGGATTGCGCATTCGATTGCGCCTCCGCGCCCGCCAGGGCCCGCGCGCGCTTTCGGCGCACTACCAGATAGGAGACGCCTACGCCGATCATGTATAGGCCGACCATCGGCAGCATGAAGATCAGCATCGTCGTCGCGTCCGGCGTGGGCGTCACCACGGCGGCGACCACCGTAATGATCAGCATCGCGTAGCGGAAATTCTTCAGCAGAAACTTCGGTGTGACGATGCCGAACACCGACAAAATGAAAATCAGCACCGGCAGCTCGAAAACCACCCCGAGGCCGACCAAAATCACCAGCACCAGGTCAACATACTGATTGATGTCAATCCACGGCGTCACCGAGCCATCGTTGGCGAAGCGCACCAGGAACGTAAGCACCTGCGGCAAGAGGACAAAATATCCGAAGGCGATGCCGCACAAGAACAGGGCCATGGACGAGACCACGAATCCAGAAACGGCGTGCCTTTCATTCTTGTACAGCCCCGGCGCGATGAAGAGCCAAACCTGGTACAACACGAAAGGCATTGCCAGAGCGATTCCAACGTACAGCCCGATATTAATGTATAGCCCGACGTAACCCTGCAAGCTGTGGACGTAAATCTTGGGGTCGAGGTGATTCGCAACCAGCGCGTATCGTATCGGCCTCTCGACGTACTTCAGCACCTCCTTGCAGGCGACCAGCCCCACGACCATGCCGATCCCGATCGCCAGCAACGAACTGATGATCCGTGTTCGGAGTTCAACCAGGTGATCGAAGAACGACATGCGGCCTGAGGAATCGTCCTCTTCGCGGGTTACAGCGGCGGCGTCAATCTGGGCGGGTTCCGCCATCGGTGCTCACGGCCTCCGTAGGGGTTTCTTTCGAGGAGTGCTCTTCGGTGGCGGCCGGCACGGGCTCGGCCGGGGCCTCCGCTTCGGCCTCCAAGTCGAGGGCGTCTTCGCCCGGATGCGGCGCACTGGGCTTGTACATGTAGGTCTCGGATTCATCGTAATCCGAGAGGTCGGCCGGCGGATCATACGGCGGCTTTGCCGGCACAACGCCGGGAATTTGTTCTACCGGCGCCAAATCCACCGTCTTCTCGAAGGCCGGCGAGCTGGCAATCGCCGCAGCCTGGGCTGGCGCGGCAGCAACGGTCGCCCCGCCGATGCGCCGCTGGTCGGTTTCGCGCTCAATCTCGCGCAGATGCTCTTCGAATGTCGAGCGCAGGTCGCCCGTCGCGCGCTTGAATTCCGCCATCACCTTACCGAAATTGCGCGCCAGCTCCGGAAGCTTTTCCGGCCCGAACACCACCAGCGCCACGATAAAGATGATTATGAGGTGAGGAACGCTAAGCATTTCCGGCCTTACGACAACCATCCCCAGTGCCGCGCGGCAAAGCCCAGACGCGACTCACTAGGATTGTCGTTTTTGAATAATAAAAGAGGGGAGTAAGCCTGTCAAACGCAGCTTCGTAGGCGCCGCCACACGTTCACGATTCGCCGCGCGAGCGAATCAACTCCTCCACGCGCGAGATATCCGCCGGGATGTCCACACTGACTGCGTCATAGTCGCTTTCCACGGTGCGGATCCGGTACCCATTCTCGAGCCAGCGAAGCTGTTCGAGTTGCTCGATGCGTTCCAGCTCGCCGGGGGGCAGCGTAGGATATTCCAGCAACGCCTCGCGCCGGTAGCCATAGAGGCCAATGTGCTTCCAATGCGACGCGGCAACGCTGCCGGCGGAATCGCGCACCCAGGGAATCGGTGCGCGCGAAAAATAAAGACCGTTCGAGTCAAAATCGCGGGCTACTTTCACGATATTGGGATCCATGATCTCGTTCTTGTGGCGAATCAACGAACATGGCGTGGCAATCTGCACCGATTCGTCTTCCAACATGGCGGCGGCCACCGCATCAATCGCGGCCGGGGCGATCAGCGGCTCGTCCCCCTGAATATTCACGTAAATCGCAGCCTCGATATGGATGGCCACTTCGGCCACGCGTTCGGTGCCGTTCAAATGATCGGTGCGGGTCAGCACGGCCTCCCCGCCGAACGCCTGGACCGCGGCCCGGATACGCTCATCGTCCGTCGCCACAACGACCTTCGATATGGTGGCCGCCTTCCGTACGCGCTCGAACACCCGCTGGATCATCGGCTTGCCCAGTATTTTGGATAGCGGCTTGCCCGGCAGCCGGGTCGAGGCATACCTCGCCGGTATCACCGCCAGCACCGCCGGAACCGTTGTGTTGCCGCCGGTCATATCGCTGGATTTCGCCCTGCGGGCGCCTCTCGGCAAGTGTAACACCTCTCTCAAAATGCCCGTGCGGTGTCCAGGCGCCGCGCGGGTGCAAGTTCGCGCTTGTTCCGCTTCGCCGGGGGTTCGCCTGCTACAGAAAATCCTGAGGCGTAAGTCCATGATTGCTCCCCTTGATTCGGTGTTCAACAATGATAGAATCCGTTTCCGAGGGGCGTTAGGAGGCGTTTTGAAATTTGACGCCACGCAGCCGGGCCGCAAGGGGCCTTTGGCTGCGGTACTCCCAGTCTTTGCGTTGTTTGTATTAGGGTTCTGCTTCTGCCCGGCATCTTCCTTCGGCCAGGGTGTTCCCGCTGGTCCCACCACGCCCAAGCCGAAATCGCAGCAGGCCGTCCCCGGCAAGGCGCTAAAGACCGAAACCGATCTCACGCTGGTCTACGCCACGGTCACCGACCCTTATGGACGCATCGTTACCGGGCTCGAGCAGGACAATTTCCGCGCCTTCGAAGATGGCGCCGAACAGGAAATCGTCGAGTTCTCAAGCGAAGACGTGCCCGTCTCCATCGGCGTGATTTTCGATATGAGCGGCAGCATGGCCGACAAGATCGAAAAATCGCGCATGGCGGCCATGCAGTTTTTCCGCACGTCGAATCCGCAGGACGAATTTTTCCTGGTGAATTTCAATGACCGCGCCCAGTTGGTCAGCCCCTTCACGGAAAGCGTCGAGGAGCTTCAGAACCGCTTGATGTTTACCGCAGCACATGGCCTGACGGCGCTCTTCGACGGAATTTATCTCGGGCTGAGCCAGATGCGCCAGGCACACAACACGAAGAAAGCTTTGCTCATCATATCGGATGGAGGCGATAATCACAGCCGGTACTCCGAGAACGAAATTCGGAGATATACTCAAGAAGCCGACGTGCAAATTTATGCCATCGGCCTCTATGACCCCTATCGCTGCAGCCTGACGCCCGAGGAATGCAGCGGGCCATCGTTGCTCACCGACCTCACCCAAATGACCGGAGGTCGGACGTTTGCCGTGAGCAGCCTGAGCGTGCTGCCAGACATCGCCGCGAAGATCAGCATGGAGCTGCGCAATCAATATGTTATCGGCTACAGGCCAAGCAACCACGACCACGACGGGAAATGGCGCAAGATCAAAATCAAGCTGCGCCCGCCCAAGGGCCTGCCGCCACTCACCGTGTATTCGAAAACCGGATACTTTGCTCCGGGCCACTGACGGTTCGAGCTGTTTCCGGCGCTTTGCGCGTTCCCTTCCCCCACTCGGGCGCGTTGCGGCAATGCTTTGCCTAGTTCTCTGCGCCGCTTCGTGGGCCGCGGCCCAAAACCTGCCGGTGCCGGAGACCAAGCTTCCGCCACCGCCAGGTACACAGCAATCTCAGCAGCACCGTCCCGGCGCGATCCACCGCACGGTGGATATGGTCGTGCTCCGCATAACGGTCTCCGATCGTCACGGCCAATTCGTCTCGAACCTCTCGAAGAACGATTTCCGGGTCTTCGAGGACAAGGCCCCGCAGCAAATTTCCGTCTTTTCGCACCAGGACGTGCCCGTCTCGGTGGGCCTGGTGATTGACAATAGCGGCAGCATGCGCGAAAAACGCGCCCAGGTGAACACCGCCGCGCTCACATTCGTGCAGACGAGCAATCCGCAGGACGAAGAGTTCGTCGTCAACTTTAATGACGAGTATTATCTCGACACGACCGGAGACTTCACCAACAACGCCAAAGACTTGAACGACGCGCTCTCGCGCATTGATTCGCGCGGCAGCACGGCCCTGTATGATGCGCTCATCGGCTCGCTCGACCACCTAAAAAAAGGCCACAAGGATAAGAAAGTGATCCTGCTGGTTACCGACGGCGATGACGACGCCAGCCGCTCGACACTCGATCAGGCCATGAAGGCTGCCGGGAAATCCAACGCCGTGATTTACGCCATCGGCGTTTTCAGCGAGGACGATCGCAAGAACGACAAGGGCATGATCCGGCGCTCGAAGCGCGTGCTGAAAGAACTTGCTGACGTTACCGGCGGCGAAGCATTTTTCCCCAAGGATCTCGATCAGGTGAAGCCGATCTGTGAGCAGGTAGCGCACGACATCCGCAACCAGTACACCATCGGCTACTACCCCTCGAACACGGCCAAGGACGGCACCTTTCGCACGATCAAGGTGGAGGTGACCGGGCCCAAGAGCGAGGGCAAACTTTCCGTCCGCACCCGCACCGGCTATTACGCGCAATCCGCCGCACCCGAAGTCCAACCTTCCTCGGGCAACTAGCGGCGCTCGTCACATTGCTGGCCTGCGGAACGCGAGGGCCTAGCCGGGCAGCGAAAGCTAGAGCTTAAATAGATCGCGCAGCCGCTTCGTTTGCGCGCGGGAGACGGGAATTTCCGAATGCCTCTTATCGTTCATCTTCAGCATATAGCTGGATTTGAACCACGGCACGACTTCCTTGATGTGCTTGATGTTCACTAAATACGACCGGTGCGCGCGCCAGAACGCCTCCGAATCGAGCGCGTCGGCGAGTTCCTCGATCGTGCGATAGCTCGAGGAGCCTTCCGCGTCTCGCGCGTAAATCGTGATTTCCCCATCCTGAATCGAAGCGTAGATTACGTCTTCGGCGTCCACCAGAAACATTCGTGCCTGCGCCTTCACCAACAATTTCACCGGCTGGCCGGACTTCTGCTTCGGCGCGGCGGCGCCAAGCTGGCCCACCAGTGTTTCGAGCCGCTCCACGGGCGACGAATCCGCATCCAAGGATTTTTTCGCGCGCTGGATCGCCTTTGCGATTCGCCCCCGGTCGAAGGGTTTCAGCACGTAGTCCACGGCGTTCACTTCGAATGCCTGCACCGCGTAATGATCGTACGCCGTGGCGAACACAATCTCCGGCACGCGGATTTTTTTCTCGATCAGGCGCTTGATCACGCCGAACCCATCGAGCCCAGGCATTTCCACGTCGAGGAACACCAGGTCGGGATCGTGCTCCTTGATCAGCGCCACGGCGTCCAGGCCGTTCTTGCCCAGCGCCACTACGTTCAGTTCGGGAAAGCCCTTCAGCAGGTAAATCAACTCCTCCCGAGCGGGCCGCTCGTCGTCCACGATGAGTGTATTGATCGGCATGGGATTTGCTCGGAGCAAGTATATGCAACCGCGCGCGCGACGGGCAAGAAAACGGCGGCAGATACGCTCGCGGCATCTGCCTGCCGCGCCTGACGCGATAGAATGGCCCCGTCCAGCGGGCGCCCGAATGGCGCCCAGCGAGCAAGGAGAGTGCGTGCCGAAGAAACGGAAGCCGGTGAAAGTCACCGCCAGCAAGTTGGTATTCAAGGGAAAGGTGTTCGGCGTCCGCCGCGATAGGGTGATCGAGCCCGGCGGCGTTCGCGCCCTGCGTGAAATCGTGGTCCACGGCGGCTCGGTCGTTGTCCTGCCCATCCTTCCCGATGGACGCATCCTGCTCATCCGGCAGTATCGCTACGCTGCCGGCGAAAGCCTTTGGGAGATCGTTGCCGGGCACAAAGAGCCGGACGAAGGCTTCCTCGAAGGCGCGCACCGCGAACTGCAGGAAGAGACCGGCTACACCGCGCGCCACATGACCGAATTGCTCGACTTCTTTCCCAGTCCCGGCCTGCTCACCGAGCGCATGGTCGTCTTCCTGGCGCAGGGGCTTTCGGGCGGGGCCGCGCGCATGGAGCAAGATGAAAGAATCACCAAGCGCGCCTTCACGCTCGGCGAAATTGATCGCCTGTTGCAGGCCCGAAAAATTCGCGACGCCAAAACGATCGCTGCCGTCCTCTTTTACGCGCGCTTTTCGCTCCTGCGGAAGCCGCGTCCGGCTCGCGGGCGGCCGCCTGTGCGCAATTAACCAACGCGGCGGCAAAAAATCCGATTGGCAGGCAGCTAAAACGTGACAACCTGCGTCTGATGAGTTTGACCGGCCTTGGGGCGTGTGCTAGCGTACCTTAGGTCGTACTGCGATACTTTTTCTTGGGGGAAGAAGCAATTCAGGCACTCGCGCTCGTTCTGCTGGCAAATCCTGTCACCCTTCTGGAGCAGACGGACGGGGTTGCGCGCGCCGTTCTTGTGATCCTGCTTTTCTTTTCCGTGTTTTCCTGGGCCATCATCCTTCAGAAGTGGCGCCAGTTCGGGCGGGTGGATTCGCAAACCGCTCGGTTCCTGCAAATGTTCCGCTCCGGCCGCGGCTTGCCCGACCCGAATACGCTGCGCGCGGGCGCGGGCGGCACGCCACTGGTGTCCGTCTACGCCGCGGGTTATCGCGAATTGGAAGCGCAGATGGGCTCGTCCTATGGACGCGGCAGCGTCGGCGCGGTTGCGACCGAGACCAAGGTCAAGAATCCGCGCGCCGTTGGGGTGGAAATGCAGGCCGCAGCCTCCGAGGAGGTGCGCCGCATGGAGAAGTACATGCCGTGGCTCGCCACCACGGGCGCCGTCTCGCCCTTTATCGGGCTTTTCGGCACGGTGTGGGGCGTGATGGACGCATTCGTAGGCTTGGGCGACGTCGGCAGCGCCAGCCTGCGTGCCGTGGCGCCGGGCATCGCCGAGGCGCTCATCACCACGGCTGCGGGACTGTTTGCCGCGATCCCGGCGGTGATCGCCTACAACCATTACCTTCACAATATTCGCGGGGTGTCTACGCGCATGGACCACTTCGCCTCCGAATTCGTCGCCAAAATCGAGACGCTCTACAGCGCCTAAGGAGGAGAGATGCCGCAGGTCCAGGGCGGAACGAACACCTCCCTTTCCGAAATCAACATGGTGCCGTTCATTGATGTTGTGCTCGTGCTGCTGATCATCTTCATGGTCACCGCGCCGCTCGTGCAGTCGAGCATCGACGTGAGCGTCCCGAAGACGAAGACCGTGAACGAACTGACGCAAGTGCGCATGGTCGTCACCATTGATCGTACGCAGCGCGTCTATTTGGACGATAAGCCGGTCAATATCCATCAGCTTGGCTCGCTAATCGCCGCTCACTCCCATAACGTGAAGACTCAGGCCGTGTACGTCCGCTGCGACGAGCGGGTGCCCTTTGGCAGCCTCGCCAAGGTAATGGACGAACTGAACCAAGACGGCATCAAAAATATGAACCTCGTGACGCAGCCGCTCGACGAGCGGGCGCGATGAAATGGCGTTTATGGCGGCAAACCGGCCAACGGAGGGACTCGGCACGCCGCTGTGGTTCTCCGTTTTGCTGCACGTGGGGCTGTGCGGGGCTTTGGTGATCGCCACGATGCTTTCTCACCGCGGTTCGAATTGGGGCGGGCCCGGCGGCTCGATTTCCGTGGGAATCGCCGGGAGCGTCCCCGCGATTCCGCTGCCGCGTCCCGAAGTCGTCTCGCCCAACCGTGTGGTGGACAATACTGGCGGCCTGTACAAATCGCCCCCGCCGGAAATCAAGGCGCCGCCGCCGGATGCCGTGCCGCTGCCGAAATTCTCGAAGCTTAAGCTGCCGCCGCCGCCCAAGAAAAAGCCCGTGGAGCGCGCGGAGACGCGCCCAGCCCCGCCACCGCCCAAAACGCATCCATCCAAGGTTCTGGAGGATAAGACTCCGCCGCCCGAAAACGCTATCCCATATGGCGAGCACGGCTCGCCAACCATTCCCGTCACGACGTTTGCGATGGGCGCGGGCAAAACGCAAGCGGGTCTCACCTTCAATGGCTCCTCGGGCGGCGATTTCGGCTCGCGCTTTTCCTGGTATGTCGAGGCAGTGCAGCGGCGCGTGAGCAGCAATTGGCTGCAATCCACCGTGGATCCGAGCGTGCAATCGGCGCCGGAGGTTATCGTCACGTTCACCGTGCAGCGCGATGGCTCGATCACGAATATCCAATTGACGCACCCGAGCAACAACGCCTCGGTGGATAGCTCCGCGATTCGCGCGGTGAAAGATTCGAGCCCGCTCGATCGCTTGCCTGCCGAATACCAGGGGTCGTATGTGAACGTCCAGTTTACGTTCGATTACCACCGCTGAGCGGTGGCATGTTTGCCGCTCCGCCGCATCGAGGTGGAGCATGCGCTGTATTGAATTCGCAGTCGAAAAGGCCAAGGAATGATGCGCAACTTTGTATTGGTGATCGCACTTGCGGCGGCGGCTTCCCTGCTGGCGAAGCCGGCGGCCGCGCAGGACTGGCTTAAGATCGAAACCGGCACCGGCGTCACCAAGGCGCGCGTCGCCGTGCCGGACACAGCCGCTCGCTCTGCAGCGGTGCAGCCGCTCGCAAAGACGTTTCACGACGTGCTCTGGTCCGACCTTCAGTATTCCGGCATTCTCGATCTCGTCAGCCCGAGCTTTTATCCGCTTGAGATACCCAGCCAGCCGAGCGAGTTGAAAGCGCCGGACTGGTCGAATGCGCCCGCCAGCGCCTATATGGTGGCCTACGGCAACATCCAGCAGGACGGCACCAGCCTCGCCGCCTACGGCTATCTTTCCGACGTGCACAATCCTTCCGCGCCGCTGGCGCTGCAAAAAATCTATCGCGGCTCCGCGAACGGCAATGACGCCCGCCGGCTCGCGCATCAGTTTGCCGACGACATTATCGGCATCCTCAGCGGCGGCCAGCCCGGCATCGCGCAGACGCAAATCGCGTACGTCCACACAACCGGCGCCACGGTCCATCAGGTGAAGGAAATCTGGGCCATGGACTACGACGGCGCGAATGGCCATCAGCTTACGCATCTGAACACCGTCTCCCTCACGCCGCGCTGGTCGCCGGACGCGACGCGCATCGCCTTCACGTGCTTCGAGGATTTTCGCGGCGTTCTCGGCCCGCAGGTTTGCATGTACTCGCTTGCGCTGAATCATCCGATTTTCATGCCGCGCTATCGTGGCACCAATAGCGCGCCTTCCTGGTCGCCGGACGGCACGAAGCTCGCCTTCGAATCCAGCCAGACCGGCAGCCCGGAAATCTATGTCTGTAGCGCTGACGGCTCGCATCTTCATCGCCTCACCTATTCCGCGGGCGCCAGCACTTCGCCCGTGTGGAATCCGAAGACGGGCGCCCAAATCATCTTCATCAGCGACCGCACGGGCGCCGTGGACCTTTATCAAATGAACGCCGACGGCTCGAATGTGCAGCGCATAAACTTGCCGGACGCCGGCTACGTCGTTGACCCCTCGTGGTCACCAAATGGACAAGTCCTCGCATTTAGCTGGCGACGCCCGACCGGCAACTACGATATCTACGTTATGGACGTAGTGAACCATCAGCTCGCGGAATTGACGCGCGATGCCGCGCGCAACGAGCGCCCCAGTTGGGCGCCCGACGGCCGGCATCTTGTGTTTCAGTCGAATCGCACCGGGCAGTGGGAAATTTGGGAGATGCTGGCTGATGGCAGCCAGCCGCGGCAATTGACGTTCCAAGGCCAAAACGAATCGCCGAGTTGGTCGCCGCGTTGATTGAACACCCATCTGGCCTAGCGGGGGGCGATGCCAGAAATTTCGATTTCGCCGCGAACTCGCGGTGATGTTTTTGGGACCAATTATATAGATACGCTGTAGCGGTCTAAATTTCACGTTCGGCCCTGAGCCCTTCAGGATTGCCGAAGGAGGATTCTAAATGCAGCGCAGTTCGCTTCGAAATGTGCTTCTCTTGCTGGGCCTGATCGCACTCGTCGGATACACCGGCGGCTGCAAAAAGAAGGTAGCTACGGCGCCGCCCGCGCAGACGCCTGCACCCACGCCCGAAAAGCCCACGGTCACTCTCAACGCTTCGCCGGACACGATCACTTCCGGACAAACCGCGACCCTCACCTGGTCTTCCACCAACGCCACGGACCTCGATATCGAGCCGGGGGTTGGCAAGGTTTCGCCGCAGGGTTCCACTGGCGTCACCCCGACCGCAAGCACCACGTACACCATCACGGCGACCGGTGCCGGCGGAAACGCCACGGCCACCGCGCAGGTGCAGGTGAACACGCCCGCGCAACCCGTGGAGCAGGCCGCGACGCCGCAACCCGACGTCAATCAGCTTTTCTCGCAGGATGTGAAGGACGCCTTCTTCGATCTGGATAAGTCGGACCTTCGTCCTGACGCGCGCGATGCCCTCACCAAAGACGCCGAATTCCTGCGGACCTATGCGCAAGTTCGCGTCTCGATTGAGGGACATTGCGACGAACGCGGCTCGACCGAATACAACCTGAGCCTCGGCGAGCGCCGGGCAGCGGCCGCGAAGAGCTTCCTGGTATCGCTGGGCATCCCGGCCGACCGGATTGACACGGTAAGCTGGGGCAAGGAGCGTCCGTTCTGCGGGGACCACAACGAAGGGTGCTGGCAGCAGAATCGGCGCGCCCATTTCGTCATGGCCAAGTAACGCTTTGCTTTTCCGGCGTCCCCACCCTCCGCGGCTCGGTGAAGGGTGGGGACACCGCATTTCGGCGTGACTCACACTTCGCAACGTTCGGTTTCCCCAGCACCGAGACGCATCTCTGCGTGGCCGGACTCATGTCATAATGTTTCCGTTGAACCCGAACCCGATTCGCATGGCACGAATCAAGTCGATCGCGCGACTGCGTTCGTGCCCTGGATAGGCCTGGAATAAGGAGGTACTCGTGCGTACACGATGGATAGTGCTCACCTTTGCGGCTATGCTCGTCGGAGTCCTCGCCGGCTCGCTGCTTTCGCCGCAGCCGACCGACGCCGTCGCCAAAGAAATCATCGAACTTCAGCAGCAGGTCTCTCAGCTCCTGCAAGGCCAGCAGGACATGCGCACAACGATTGTGACCAATAATGCCACGCTGAAGACGCTGGTACAGCAATCGCTCGACGCCGCGAATTCCATCAACCGGCAGATGGGCGGCTTGCAGCAGACCGTGCAACAAGCGCAGGCCAACACGGGCAACAACGTGGACTCGTTCACGCAGCAGGCCCAGGGAATTTCCAGCAATATGCAGGATCTTCGCGCGCAGGTGGTAAAGCTGCAGCAGCAGGTGACCGACGTGCAGAATCGGCTGCAGAGCATTGACGCAAAGGTCTCCGCGCAGCCCGCGGCGCCCGGAGCCGGATCGCCTGCGGGCGCAAATGGCGCTCCCGGCGGCTCGGCTTTGAATGTGCCGCCAATTTCTTCGCAGACGCTCTACGACAATGCCCTGCGCGACTTCACCACGAGCAAGTACGACATGGCGCATCAGGAATTTTCCGATTTCCTGAAGAATTTCCCGAACGACGATCTCGCGCCGAACGCGCAATATTATCTTGGGCAGGTGGCCTATCAGCAGGGCAACTATAAGGACGCCATCGGGGCCTACGACGATTTCCTCGCTAATTACCCCAAGAATTCGAAGGCGGCCGACTGCCTGTATAACAAGGCGCTCTCCGAGCTTGCCTTGAAGATGAACGCCTCCGGGACGCGCGACCTGCACGAAATCGTTCGGCGGTTCCCCGGGACGGAGAATGCGCAGCGCGCCCAGGACAAGTTGCGGCAGATCGGGGCGGCGGGGCGCACGCGATCCTCCCAGCGGTAGGGAGCGGCGAAAGAAATCCGGCGTGGGCGCAATGGCCGCGGAGGCCTTCCACCGTAGATTAGACTGCATTCGGCCCTTGATTCTGCAAGGGTTACGGTCATTTCTAATCCCCGTACAGTAGATTAGAATCCCGGTTGGCGATGCTTTTGTGGCCCTTGATATCACCCCTGATCGCCCCCCTGAAGCTGCCGCAGCGGGCACACTTGCAGCGCCTTCGAGCGGGCCGGGGAACACCCGGTTCGCCCAACTGCTATCCAGTTGTTATTTGATACTGGCCTTTATAGCATAGTAACTGAGAAAAGTCAAGGGAATTCGCCGAGGCTGGGGAGTTAGACGCGCAGGGAGGCACGGAAGGCCCTGGCGGCGTAGTAGGATTCCGCGCCGTTGTGATAGACGAATACGGTGTCGAAGCGGCGGTCGCAGAAGAGGGCGCCGCCGAGATTTCTGATCGCGGCGGGCGTCTTTATCCAGCTCGAGGTTTTCGTGTCGAACTTTCCAAGGGTCTGCAACTCTCGATACTGGTCTTCCGTGAGAAGTTCGACGCCGATACCCTCGGCAACGCGAACGGCGCTGTCTTTGGGTTTATGTTCCTTTCGCGACGCGAGGGCTTCGCCGTCGTAACACAAATTTCTGCGGCCGGCAGGGCTTTCCGGCGAACAGTCGTAGAAAACGTATTCGCCGGTTTTTTCGTCGCGCCCTATTACATCCGGCTCGCCGCCGGTTCTTTCCATTTCGGCGAGGGACCACAGCTTTTCAGGATTGGCTTCGAGCCTTGCCTGCACCTTCGCCCATTCGAGATTTTTGTGGCGGTTCATGTGCTGCTCAAAACGGGCTTTCAACGCATCGCACAGTTCTTTGCGCTGCGCCTGCGGCAAAGGCTTTTTCGTGACTGCTGGGCTCGTCATTTTGCGACTCCTCGGATTCACGATTTTCCGGCTGCCTGAGGCGGCCAGCTTGGGGCCTCGACACCGAACTGCTTGGCGTACTCCGCGTTGAGCCGCTGCCAACCGGGGAACTTCATCGCATCGGCGCCAACGATGCGGGCGATGGGGTTTCCGCTGAGGCGGCGATCCAGCACGTCGAAACAAATATGCCAGCCGGCGGCGCCCATCGAGATGAAGCGGCGATCAATGCTGTGCCAGAGCGTGAGGCGCGTGCCGCCGGCAACGGGTTCGAGTTCCCAGCGCATATCGCCGTACTCGAGCACCTTGGGGGCTTCGGCTCGCGTCACTCGGATTTCGAGCGGCGCGGGGGCGCCGACCCACGCGAGCTTGACGTTTCCAACCGTGCCCAGATTACCATCGGTCTCGAAGGGCGCCCATTCGCGCAGATGCGCGGGATCGGTGAGGGCCTGCCAGACCTTTTCGGGCGAGTGATGCAATTCCCTGACGAGGATGAGGGTCCAGTTCTCTCCGTCTTTTCGAATCCGGGCGCCGCCGGCCGGGCCGGGGGTGTACTGCTCGCGATTGGTCATTTCCTTCTCCTTGTCGTCTTTTTCCTTTTCGTCTGAGTTGACTGTTCCATACGGTCGAGGTGGCGCTCAAGGGCGTCCACGCGGGCAGACCAGAACCTGCGGAACGGAGCGAGCCAGGCGTCTAATTCCTGAAGGGATTCCGGCTTGAGGCGATAGAGGCGGCGCTGCGCATCCACCATGGATTCGACGAAACCTCCCTGGCGGAGGACGCGCAGGTGCTTTGAGACGGTCGGCTGAGGGATACGCAGGCGACGCTCGATCTCTCCGACCGATTGGTCGGAGGAGACGAGGAGAGACAAGATGGCGCGGCGGTTGGGTTCGGCGATGACATCGAAGATGGATTCCATTGCCTTTATATACGCCTATAGGCATATGCGTGTCAAGGAATATGATAAAGAATCCGTGACTCGTGATTTGTGACTTGCGACCGGTGAAAACGCCTCTGAATTTTGCCTGTGCTTGGGGGGCGGGCATTGCTATAACGCCGAAATCGTTGATTATCATTAGCACGGGGATCAGCGGATGAGTAAGGGCGGAAAACCGATGGCTCCCGTGCATCCGGGCGAGAACCTTCGCGAGGACTTCATGAAGCCGAGTTCGGGCTTTGGAGTCTGGCGGGGGTTCGGCTATACTCGCGGGCATGTCGGTAAACAAAGCGATTTTGGTGGGGCGACTGGGGAAGGATCCCGAGACGCGGTACACCTCTGGCGGCCAGGCGGTGGCGAATTTCACGATGGCCACTGACGAAACCTTCAAGGACCGCAATGGCGAGCGGCAGAAGCGCACGGAATGGCACCGGATTGTCCTGTGGGGCAAGCTTGCCGAAATCACGCAGCAGTACCTGAAAAAGGGCCAGCTCGTTTACATCGAGGGCCGGATTCAGACGCGGCAATGGGAAGATAAGCGCGACGGACAGAAACGTTCGACGACCGAGATCGTGGCCGACCGGATGCGAATGCTGGGGTCGCGCGGGGATGCAGGCGGCGGGCCTGGCGCGGGCGCTCCGTCCGCGGGGCGATCGCATGACGATGCCGAAGGCAGCGCTATGCCCGAGGAACCGATGGGCGGCGGGCCTGAGATTTCGGACGAAGATATTCCCTTCTGAGCAGCACACCCGCGGTCGAGGTTCAGCTCACAGAAAGTCTCTTACGCCCGCTACGCGGGCTATTTTCCTTGTTGCGACTGGATCCCACGGCTTACGCCGTGGGCTAGGATTTTGCGCCCGCTTCGCGGGCTTCCCGGCTTCGGAATACCTGCGGCTTACCCGGCGGTGAATGCTGAAACATTTTGAGAATAGCGGCGTTGGAATGCAGGGGGCGCCACATGGCCACAACCGCGAGCGGCACCATCAGGCCCACAGGACTGAGCGAAGGCTATAGAAAGAGTGCATCCCTTGGCACGCTCTTCGCGCGATCGGGGGATCGGGGGGAAGATTTGGATATTCGGCTACTGGCGACCGGCGCCGGCGTGGTATTGGTTTGCCGCCGCTTCCACGCTGGGGCCATTTCGCTGGCGGCCGGCAACGGCCGCTCGATCATCGGATGCGTGGGCCTCGGGCTGCCGCTATGGATAACGGCTGCGGTTCTTCTCCGGAGGCTCTCGGCGCCCGGGCGGCGGGTGCGAGGATCGGCAGTGGTGGCATAAGACGGCGTCTTACGCCCGCTACACGGGCTGGTTTTGCTTCGGGCGAGGAGCCGGCGTTCAGAAGCTAACGCACGAGGTCGCGGCGGCGGCGGGACCAGAAGCGGTAGAAGATCAGGCCGAGGAGGATCAGGGCCAGGCCGATGGAGGAGCGCACGGGGCGGGCGAGCCACAAGCTGACCGTGAGGGCGATTGCGCCCAGGACGAAGAGGCCCGGAACCACGGGATATCCCCAGGTGCGGTAGGGGCGCGGCAAATCCGGCTGGGTGCGGCGCATGCGCATGAGGGCGACGACGGCCAGGCCGTAGAAAATCCAGGTTGCGAAGATGAAGAGCGAGGTGAGGTCCTCGAACGTGCCGGTGAGGGCCATCACGCTGCCGAGGCAGCACTGGAAGATCAGGGCGTTGCCGGGGGTTCGATACTTCGGATGGATTCCGCGTGCGACGCGAAAGAAGATGCCGTCGCGGGCCATGGCGTAGTCCACACGCGCGCCGCTGAGGACGGAGGAGTTCAGAGTGCCCAGGGCCGCGAGGGCCATCGCCAGGGTGATCCACAGGGCTGCGCCGTGGCCGGCAAAGCTCGCGAATGCGTCCGATGCAACATGCGACGAGGCGGCCACGGCGCCAAACGGCAGGGCGTAAAAGCAGACGGCGCTGAACAGGATGAAGATCACGGCGACGAACGCCACCCCGCCCACCAGCGCCCTGGGAATGTTGTGGCCGGGGTTCTGAATCTCCGAGCCGACCAGGTTCAGGTCCTCCCAGCCGTCGTAGGCCCAGAGCGCCGCGGCCAGGGCCGCCAAGAAGCCGCTCATCGTGCCCCAGCCGAGCGAGTGGGGCCAGAGCGGGTGGAAATTGGACGCGCGACCGTGCGCGAGGGCAAAGCCTGCCGCGATGATCGCGACCACGGAGGCGATCTTCAGGATCGTGAGCACGATTTGGACGTTGCCGCCGAGGCGCACGCCGAGATAGTTCACGGCGGTGATGCCTACCAGGGCGACGACGGCCAGCGGCTGCGCCCACGTAAAGACGAATTGCGAGGCGTGGCCGAAAAGCGGCAGGCGGAAGTGGAAGGTGTAAATCGGCGCGGCCAGGGCGGGCAGCAGGAATCCGCAGAACCGCAGCAGGCCCGCCGCGATGGATGCCGTGGATGCCGGGCGGCCTACGATGGAGTGCATCCAGCCGAAGAGAAAGCCCCAGACCGGGCCGAAACCGCGGCGGAGATAGGCATACTCGCCGCCCGCTTCGGGGATGGCGGCGCCCAATTCGGCGTAGCTGAGGGCGCCGAAAAGCGAGAGGAGCGCGCCCACGATCCAGGCCGCGAAGACGATGGCGGTGGAGCGCGCCTCGCCGGCCATCTCGCTGGGCTTCAGGAAAATGCCCGTGCCGATCATCGTGCCGACAACGATGGCGGCGGCCGCCCATCCGCCGAGTGCTCGGACTAAGCCGGGGCGCTGCGCGGGCGGTGAACCAGAGGCTGGCGCGGGCAGGTGATCGCCGGGCATTGCTCCGGGATCATACAGCAGAAGGCGAAGGCA
>Ga0134126_10003691_pt1 | contig 19176 bp, 19 predicted proteins | sample KB31752_FD_96881 | JGI IMG/M metagenome (GOLD analysis project Ga0134126, IMG submission 96881) | Terrestrial soil microbial communities with excess Nitrogen fertilizer from Kellogg Biological Station, Michigan, USA - KB3-175-2 | ecosystem: Environmental > Terrestrial > Soil > Unclassified ...
AAGGAGCTCATCGTAAAGGCACTGAAAAAGCACAAAGGCAAACGAAAAGATGCCGCTTCGGACCTGGGCATCAGCGAAAGAACACTATATCGAAAATTAAAGGAATACGATATTAATGAATAACCGCAAGACAGCAGGATCCCTTTTTTTGATAGCCCTCTTAACGTTAGGGCTTTCTTCCTGTAAGATCTATTCATTCAAGGATACCTCGATCCCGCCTGAAGTAAAGACCATTCATATTTCTTATATCGAGAACCGCGCCCCGCTGGTAAACCCCCAGCTGGCCCCGCAGCTCAACGATGCGTTACGGCAAAAGATCAATAACCAGGCGTCGCGGTTGTCGCAGGTACAGACCAGTGATGCGGACTGGGAAGTGAGCGGTTGGGTATCGGGGTATAGCTATACCACCGCCGGCGTCGCCAACCAGCAAGCCGCCAGCAACCGGCTCACCGTCACCGTGCATATCATTTTCAAGAACCATCTCGATCCTACGGGAAAGAAGGTGGCCCCCGCCGATTTCGAAGCGGATGTGTCCCGCAATTTCGATTTTTCGGCCTCTATCACCATCACCGATGCGGAGGCGCAGCTGATCCCAACCGTGGTGAGCAACATGACAGACGAAATATTTAATAAGCTTTTCTCCAACTGGTAGAAACGATGCCTATGCACCAACCTCTCATCATCCAGCATCTTTTCCAGGTCTCGTCCCTGGAAGACGTCCGCCGGGAACGGCTCGAAGCTTTTGTGGAGACCTACCCTTCCTATGGCATCGGGCATTATCTGCTTTCCTGTAAACTGCAGGCGGAAGGTTCCGAACGTTTTATAACGGAGACCCAGCGCACCTGCTTGTATTTCTCCAATCCGCTTTGGTTGCAGTGGCAACTGCAGAATTTGGATGGAAGGACAACGGACGCGGTTGCGACTCCCCCGGTCGAGACCAGCTATCGGGAAGAGCCCGCCGTCGAAGAGACGCCGGTTGCGCCGGCTGTAGAGGAACCCGTCGCGGTGGCTGCAGAAGAACCCGCCGCCCGGGCCATCGAGGAGCCCAATGTGGAAGCAACGGTCGAGAATGTAGTCACGATGGCCGAAGAGGCATTCGTCTCACCCGAATCGTTGAGTACCGGTGAGGTAGAGCATATCACGGCCGGCGAAGGCGAGAACCTGACAGCGGCGTCTTCCTCAGAGGAAGAACCCTCCGCCGCCGATCAACTGTTGCAGAGCATCGAGGAGGCCAGGGGATTGCGGGAATCGCTGCAAAGACTCAACGAAGAGGCCACGGCCGGAACCGCTATCGCCGGAGAAAGCCTGCCGGCCGAACCCGAGCCCGTCGAAGCCGCACCGGAATCGGTGACGCACGAAGCTGCCGGGCTGCAGGAAGAACCGGCCGCCGTCGAAGCCGCACACGAGGAACCGATCCACGAGGAACCGATCCACGAGGAACCGATCCATGAGGAACCGATCCATGAGGAACCGATCCACGACGAGGAGAAGCCTTTCGTCCTCGACGAGCCGGAAGAACAGCCCGTGATCGCGGAAACACCGTCAGCAATCACAGCAGCCGTGGAATCTCAACCAATAGCCGAAGCGCAGCCCGCGGCCGAACCTCAACCAGCGGCCGAGACAAAACCAGCGGCCGAGACAAAACCAGCGGCCGAGACAGTTGAAACAGCCGAAGCTCCCAAGACCGCACCGGCGGTCACACAGGACTTTCTGTTCGAACCCTATCATACCATCGACTATTTCGCCTCGCAGGGCATCAAGCTCACGCTCGACGAGAATCCCGAGGATAAACTCGGCAAACAGCTCAAGAGTTTCACGGAATGGTTGAAGACGATGCGCCGGTTGCCGCAGAAGGACCGCGAGGTGGTTCCGGACCGGGTGATGGAAGAAGCGATCCAGACCAGCGCGGCGCATTCGATCCAGGGCAAAGACGTCCTCACGGAGACGATGGCCGAGGTGCTGGCGAAGCAGGGCATGCGCGAAAAAGCCCGGGCGGTTTACGAGAAATTAAGTTTGCTCAATCCCGATAAAAGGGCTTATTTTGCAGCCAAAATCGAACAATTAAATATTTCTTGATATGTTATTTTTTGTGATCCTGATTATTCTTGCCTGTGCGATCCTGGGATTGATCATCTTGGTGCAGAACCCCAAGGGGGGTGGACTGGCAGGAAACGTGGGAGGTTTCAGCAACCAGCTGATGGGCGTTAAACAAACAACCGACGTCCTCGAAAAAGGGACCTGGGTACTGGCCGTAGTGGTAGCGCTTCTTTGCCTGCTCTCCGCAGTTTTCGTTCCCAGGGCATCTGCCAGCAATTCGCGCTCGGTGCCTGAAAAGGTCAATCCTACCGCACCCGCTCAGCCGGCTCCGGCGAACACAGTCCCCCTGGCCCATTAAGTAAAAAAAGGCGGATCGATGATCCACAGCATATACGAGCTATACGAGCTCTAGCTAATATAATAAGGCGGCCCTCTCAGCGTTTTTGTTTCCTGAGACGGCCGCTTTTGTATATATTAGGCTTATATATTAGAGAATATTACGAATCCAATTGATTTACCTATGAAGAAGTTCCTGTTAGGCATTATACTCGTCCTGCTGGTCGTATGCGTCTTCATCGGCTGGCGGGCCTTCGGTCCCGCTACGGCATTCAGCGGCGACGCCTACTACCTGTATATCCGCACCGGCGTGACATATGAGCAGGTCGTGAACCAGCTCGAAAAGGACACCGTCCTGCGCAGTCCCGCCGCCTTCCGTTTTATCGCGGAGAGAATGCATTATCCCGAAAATGTTCGCGAAGGAAAATATGAGATCCGCAAGGATATGAGCCTGCTGGGCATCGTCCGCATGCTGCACAACGGCCGCCAGGTCCCCGTGAAGATCGTGATCACCAAGTTCCGCACGCCCGAAGGGTTTGCGGGGGCTGTTGGTAAAAAGCTGGAATGCGACTCGGATGCTATCGCGGCCTTTATTCACAACGGCGACTCGATGAGAAGATTCGGAGTGGATAGCAATACCTTCCTCGCGATCGTGCGGCCCAATACCTATACCTATTTCTGGAATACGACGCCTGGTACCCTTTTTCAAAAGATGTATCTCGCGTACAAAGCCTGGTGGACACCGGAACGGATACAGGCAGCGCAGGCCAGGGGACTCACACCCGTGACCGCGACGACCCTTGCCTCTATAGTGGAAGAAGAGACCAATGCGCAGTCCGACAAAGGCAAGATCGCCAGCGTCTATCTGAACCGCATGGCCAAAAAGATCAAATTGGGCGCCGACCCTACGATCAAATATGCCATGCGCGACTTCGAGCTCAAACGCATCTATGACCAGTACCTGAAGGTCCAATCCCCGTACAATACCTACATCCACGAAGGACTGCCGCCGGGTCCGATCTGTACGCCTTCGGATGCGACGCTGGAAGCCATCCTGCAATCCCCCGCCACGGCCTATCTGTATTTCGTGGCCAAACCCGATCGTTCCGGCTACTCTAATTTCGCGACGACTTTCGAGGAACATAAAGCCTTCGCCAAGGCATACCATGATTACCTCGATAAACAACAGGGCATCCGCGATAGCAGCCAGCAGAAGTAACCCAGGTATATGATCAAGATCGAACGAAAAGTATACGAAAGCGCCCCGTTCCGCTTCCTGGCATCCAGGAGCAAAAAGATCGTTTTACCGGGTTTTCACGGCGTATCTCTTTTCGAGGTGATCAAATTCTTCTCCAGCCAGGTAAAAAAAGTGGGCCTTGTCGACCGGGCCCGGGCCATCGCCTTTAGCTTTCTTACGGCAATCCCGGCTGCCATGATCTTCGTGTGTACCCTGATCCCTTATCTCCCGGTATCGCATCAGATCGAACGGCAGCTCCTGCTGCTGACCAAAGACGTAACCCCTAACCAGAACACCTATGTGCTGGTCAGCCAGTTCCTCCAGGACTTCCTCGAAAAACCGCGGGTGGGGCTGTTGTCGTTTGGTTTCGTGCTGGCCTTGTTCTATTCCTCCAATGCGATGCTGGGCATCATGCGCTCCTTCAACAAATCCCTTATCTACAATACCCGTCGCAGCGTCATCCAGGCCCGGTGGATGGCGATCAAGCTCACCGCGCTGGTGCTGATTATCGTCATCGGCTCGGTGATCATCCTGGTAACCCAGGCCGAACTGCTGCGCGATCTGTTCCACTGGATGCATCTCCGGCGCAACGACCAAACGGCCCGCTTCCTCGTCCGAACACTGCGGTGGGTGGTCATCATCCCGCTGTTCTATGTCGCCATCGCCTGCATCTACAAATACGGACCGGCCGTGCAAAAACGCTGGGCCCTCTTCTCCCCCGGCACCTTTCTGGCCACCCTGCTTACCATCCTCATAACACTGCTCTTCTCCTACTGGGTCAACAATTTCGGAACTTACAATAAAGTCTATGGGTCTATTGGTACTGTGATGATCCTGATGATATTGGTGTATTTCAATTCCCTGATCCTGCTGATCGGCTATGAGCTCAATGTGAGCATCCATCATCTAAGGGTGATGAAGGGCGGAAAAAGCTAACTTTGTGAGGATAAAATCCTGGATTATGAAGAAGCTATTTTCCCTGCTGGTGGTGCTCGCACTGGGCCTTCTTTCGCTATCCTCCGCACCTGCCGGCCTGCCCATCGGCTCGCTGCTACCCAAAGCGGATATACCCCTAAAAGACGTCTCCGGCAAAGTCATCACCCTCGCCGAAGCCAAAGGCACCAATGGGCTCCTGGTGATGTTCAGCTGCAATACCTGCCCTTATGTGATCCGCAATCAAAGCCGCACCAAAGCCGTCTGCGGTTATGCCGGTGGGCACCAAATCGGCGTCGTGCTGCTGAATGCGAATGCGGGTGACCGCGATGGCGCCAACTCATTCGAAGCCATGCAGGCCTATGCAAAGACCCAGGGCTATGGCTGGTATTATGCGCTTGACGACAAAAGCGTTCTCGCCGATGCCTTTGGCGCCAGCCGGACGCCGGAATGCTTTTTGTTCGATATGGATGGAAGACTTGTCTATCACGGCGCCATCGACGACAGCCCCGGTGATCCCAACCGGGTCCAACGCCATCATCTCCGGATGGCCATCGATGAAATGCTGGCGGGGAAAGAAGTGTCGGTGAAAGAAACACGCTCTGTGGGCTGCTCGATCAGCCGGGGGGCCTAACGCACGCTAGCCGCGGCCGTCGACGGCGCCAACATTTCCCTGATCTCCGGTTCCACCTGCCGCTCGGTGAGCTGCCGGTCGAAAAAGCGGCGGTAATGGGTCTTGTTGTTGATGAAAAGCGAGCAAGGGATACCGCCGGTCCACTGGGGGTCCACCTTTGGACAGAAATAATCGGCATTGGTCTCATCGAGCCAAACGATGGGGACCGTAAAGCCACGCTCCTTCGCAAAGGCCGCAATCTTCGCGGGATAGTCGTCCGGGAGATCCAGGCTCACCAGGATTAGCTCCACTTTTTGTTCTTTGTATTGCGCTACCGTCGATTGAAAATAAGGGATCTCCTTGCAGCAGGGGCCACAAAAGGTCGCCCAGAAATTCACGATCAGCGGATGATCGCTCCCGGCAATGGTCTGCTCCAGATCGGTGATCTTGATCTTTTTGATTGCCGGCTGGGCCAGGGCGGATGCCAGTGCGGCGGTGAGCAAAAGTGTCAATACGATTCGCATGGTTCTATTCATTTGTCGGGTTCAGCTGTCCCCTGCTCCATTCCTTTAAAAGATTGTTGTAACGGTCGGGCGGCAGGCCAGGCCGCTCATAATGACCGGCGGCGGTTTTCTGACGAAACGCCTCATACAACGAAACGGCACAGGCTACCGAGATGTTCAGAGATTTGATGATGCCCACCTGGGGGATGATGAAATTGCCATCCGCCAGGGCACGGATCTCGTCGCTGACCCCGGAATGCTCGTTGCCGAATACCAGCGCGATCCGGCCGGTGAGATCCATATCATACAGCGAGACGGCGTCCGCGGACAGATGCGTAGTAAAGATCTTATCGGCGCGACGACGCAGTTCCTGGAAACATTCGCGGGCATCGGTGTATTGATGGATCGTGAGCCAACTGGCGGCGCTGCTGCTGCTTTTGGCCCCCCATTTCTTGTGACGCGGGATGCGTGTGTTGAGAATAAAGATATCCTGTACACCCACGGCATCGCAGGTACGCATTACGGCCGAGATATTGTGGGGGTCGAAGACATTTTCCAGTACGATGGTGAGATCCGCTTGACGCTTATCCAGTACGCTGGTGATTCGTTGTTCTCTTTCGGGTGTCATAATGTAAAACACAAAAATAGGTCATAAAGGCGTATTAGTCAACAAATAAGACATTTTGACATCCGCCGGTTCACAAACGGCATCTTGCACACGCAGCCGAAATATGTAATTTTGTAAAAAGAAACTTACCCGATGCCCGAAATGCTGAACAATCCAAGAACTGTCGAATGGGAGGACAACGATGTGCTCACCGCCCACGAGGAACCCTGTAGCCTGATCGTCTGGAACGATGAGGTGAATACATTTGAGTGGGTCATAGAGACGCTCATCGAGGTATGCGGGCAGTCTGTCGAACAAGCCGAGCAATGCGCCATGCTCATCCACACCAAGGGGAAATATGCGGTGAAGCGCGGCTCTTATGAAGAGCTAAAACCGCTTTGCGACGCTATTACGGACCGCGGTATCGGCGCTACCGTCGAGATGCTTTCGGAGTCGTAGTCGTAGCCCATGTCCCTTTTTATCCTCAACAACGAATTGATCTTTCCGCCGGTGGAGCTGGCACAGCCGGATGGGTTGCTGGCCGTAGGCGGTGATCTGTCCACGGAGCGCCTGCTGCTGGCCTATCGCCAGGGCATCTTTCCCTGGTATGAGGGGCAGCATATCCTTTGGTGGTGTCCCGATCCGCGGTTTGTCCTTTTCCCCCCGGAGCTCCGCGAAAGCAAAAGCATGAAACAGCTGCTCAAGCGGGATGTCTTCGAGTTCCGCGTCAATAGCGATTTCACCGGTGTAATCACCAATTGCAAGACCATCGCCCGCCGCGGCCAGGAAAGCACCTGGATCACCGATGAGGTCAGGGCTGCCTATACCCGGCTGCACCACGCCGGCTATGCGCATAGCGCGGAAGCCTGGCAGGACGGCAAGCTCGTAGGAGGCCTTTATGGTATCCGGCTCGGTAAGGTGTTCTTCGGGGAAAGTATGTTCAGCACCGTGAGCAACGCCAGCAAATACGCCTTTATCAATTTTGTCCACCGGCTGCGCGAAGAAGGCGTGGAACTCATCGACTGCCAGGTCTATACCGAACACCTCGAATCGCTGGGCGCGAGGATGATACCCCGAAAAGACTTTACCGTGCTGCTGAAGCAGTACATGTAAAAAAAACGACATGTGCAATATGCTCTGGCGCCACGCTCGGAACGACCACGTCCAAGAATGGCTATATGGCCATCAAGCTCGGTATTCTTATTGGCGGGGGAAGAAAATAATCTTCTTAGCCGGCCAGCGTTCCGCATGCGCATAGATCAATCCCCGCATATAATCGTTCTCGGGATAGCGGGTCAGATAGTTCTTCAGCTCTGCGGCATCATAGATCGCTGTATCGGCCGGCAGATAACCCATTCCATAGAGGCGGCCCCGTTCGATGAGGATACAACTTTTTTCTTCGGCATGACGTCCGCGATCCATCAACGAAAAACTGGGCAGGCTTTGTAACAGCGCATCGATGGCCGCCTCTACCCTTCCGTTATAGCTCATGGCATCCTCGCGATGTTCGCAGGCGCCGTCGCAGGTCTGTTCCTTTACACCCTCACAGGTATCATTGTCCGTTTGGATATAGCAAAGCTTGGGACAAAGCCGGAACTCACGTACCAACTTGCGCAAGAGATTCTGTCCTTCCAGCAACAGCGAGAAGGTATAGATCGGCTGCAGCTGCTTTTTCTTTTTCTCCAGGATCAGGCGGGAATAGCCATTCCGGTCCTCATAGAGATACAACCCATAGGTCGCTTCAAAGCGTTTGAGACTTCGGTTATACGCCGGCCAGAGCCGTTTGATCTCCACGCATTCGAGGAGGAAAGCCATCAGCTCGGTACCCGTGGCCTCATGCGAGATGGAATAGATGTTTCGCAGGAATTCCTGTTTTTGCCGGCCCGTTTTGTTGTTGGAGAAATGGCTCGCCACCCGGTTCCGGATGTTCTTGGCCTTGCCGACATAGATCACCTTTCCTTTTTGATCGTGGAAATAATAGACCCCGGGCGTCATCGGCAGCCGGTCCAGTTCTTCCGCCGGGAGGTGGATGGGCAGATACTGTTCGCTGTTCCTGCCTTTGAGCATGGTTCGGATCAATTCCAGACCGCCGGCCGCCAGGATCTTCTCGAACAACAAAACGGTGGCCTGGGCATCGCCGGCGGCCCGGTGCCGGTTGGAGATATCGATGCCGAGAAACGAACAGATATTACCGAGACTATAGCTGGGCGCTCCCGGGAAGGCCTTGCGGCTCAGCCGGACGGTGCATAGTTTCTTGCTGTTGAGCGCAAACCCGCATTCCTGCAGCTGATGTTTCAGGAAAGAATAGTCGAAATTTACGTTGTGGGCGATGAAGATGGCGTCTTTCAGCCATTCATAGACCACGGAGGCGATGGCTTCGAACGGTGGCGCATCCTCGACCATTTCGTCGCTGATCCCCGTGAGCGCCTGCACATAACGTGGGATAGGCATACCCGGTGAGACCAGGGTCTCATAGCGTTTAACTTCCCGGTTTCCATCGTGCAACACAATAGCAACTTCTGTAATGGCGTTATTAGCTGCATAACCACCGGTAGTTTCTATGTCGACTATCGCGTACATGATCTTTTAGCCGCCCGCCTGCGGCGAGCGGACTGCAAAGATAGCAAGAAACCTTCGTTCCGTACCCTCCGTGAAAGCTCCGGCTAAACCCCCGGCCTTGACCGCCGAACCGGCGGTCGGCCGAAGGCCAGACATTAAGTTAACCGATTGTTTAACCTAAATCCAAATCGTATGGAACAAATGGACACTAAGATCGACTCCATGTCGCACTCGGAAAGTATGGTGATGACCTTCATCACGGCGTTTTTATACTTCTGTGCTATCATGGCTGCAGCGTACTTATTCACGATGGCATAATAGATCGATAATTCACCCTACTTATTAACTCTTTTTGACTCCAGAGCCCCTTAGCTGGAGTTTTGTTATGCCGAAAATGCGCTTCAGGAGAAATTAGCGCATTTCCGGCAAAGTGCTAAGGATTGTCCTTCGGACGAAGCCTCCTCCGTCGGCTTATGGGCGGCCAAAAAGAATTTTTGAGATTACAAAAATTTGCTATCTTTGTAAAGTTCTCTACCCTTTCCGGCCACCTACAAGCCAAATTCGCTGAGAAACCGTACCTTATAGAATTCCGATCCCCTTTGAATTCCGTTTTTTTTAATCAATTTGGTTTCACCCTAAAAAATTCTTTTATGAAGAGGATCTTTCATTCTATCCATCTTGGAGAAACTGCGAAAACTGCACTGCTCGCTATCGGATTCATCGGTCTAGTGATGTTCCTGTCTTACCTCTACTGGTTTGCCTAGGGACACGCTGATTTGTAACATATTATATTATTCCCCGGCAGACGCTGGGGAATTTTTTTGCTCCCTCCGGTCGCCTGGCCGGGGCATTTTTTTTTGGCTTCCTCCCGGCTCGGCCGGGCCATCTTTTATTTACCTTTGCACCCCAATCGTAAAGTATACATGGAACTAAGCAAGAACTATACCCCCGCCACTACGGAAGACAGGTGGTACGCACATTGGCTGGATAAACGCTATTTCAACAGCACTCCGGACGGACGTCCCGCTTTTACGGTGGTGATCCCGCCCCCCAATGTCACCGGAGTCTTGCATATGGGCCATACCCTAAATGAGACGGTACAGGATATCCTTGTCCGGAAGGCCCGAATGACCGGTTTTAACGCCTGCTGGGTACCCGGCAGCGATCATGCCTCCATTGCCACTGAAGCCAAGGTAGTCGGCATGCTTCGTGAGAAAGGCATTGATAAAAATCAACTTAGCCGCCCGGAATTCATGACCTATGCCTATGAATGGAAAGAGAAATATGGCAACATCATTTACGACCAGATCCGCAAGTTGGGTTGCAGCGTAGATTGGGATCGCGTCTCTTTTACGATGGATGGCGATTATTATGATGCTGTGATCCGCGTCTTTATGGATCTTTATCAAAAGGGCCTGATCTACCGCGGCGCACGGATGATCCATTGGGACCCCCAGGCCAAAACCGCCCTGAGCGACGAAGAAGTGGAATATCGCGATGAGAATGGAAAGCTGACCTATGTCAATTATGCCATCGTCGACGCGGCGGGCGCGTCCATGGGCCGGTCGATCACCATCGCGACACAACGTCCCGAGACGATCATGGGCGACACGGCGATCTGCGTCAATCCCAATGATCCGCGTTACCAGGATCTGTGGGGCGCTTTTGCCATCGTTCCCCTGGTCAACCGCCGCGTGCCCATTATCTTCGACGAATATGTCGATCCCGCCTTTGGTACCGGCGCCCTTAAAGTCACGCCGGCACACGATATCAACGACTATAACCTGGGGCTGAAACACGGCCTGCCCATCATCGATACCCTCAACCCCGACGGGACGCTCAGCGCCGCCGCCGAGGTCTTTGTTGGCATGGACCGGTTTGCTGCACGCAAGGCCGTCGTCAAGGCCCTCAAAGAGGCCGGCCTGGTCGTCAAAGAAGAAGATCATCTTACACGCCTGGGCTATTCGCAGCGTACTAACGCCGTCGTCGAACCGCGTATCTCCACGCAGTGGTTCGTCCGGATGAAAGCGCTAGCGGAGCCGGCGTTGAAGGCCGTCACCCAGGGGTTCATTCATATCCACCCCGGCGACAAGTTCATGGCGACCTATAAATACTGGCTCGAGAATGTCGAGGACTGGTGTATCTCGCGTCAGCTATGGTGGGGACAGCAGATCCCGGCCTGGTATGCGCCTGATGGCAGCTTCCGGGTGGCCGCTACCCGCGAAGAGGCGTTTAAATTATTCGATAAGCCGCCTTTTGCTGCCGCCGAGCTTCGTCAGGACGAGGACGTGCTCGACACCTGGTTCTCTTCCTGGCTTTGGCCCATCGAAGTCTTCAAGGGCATCACCCGTCCCGGCAACGCCGATATCCGGTACTACTACCCTACCAGTGTGCTGGTCACCGGTCAGGACATCATCTTTTTCTGGGTGGCCCGGATGATCATGGCGGGGCTGTATTATTTTCCCGACAGTCTGCCCATGGAGGACCGCGTCCCCTTCCGCGATGTTTATTTCACGGGTATGGTCCGGGACAATCTGGGGCGCAAGATGAGCAAGAGCCTCGGTAACTCGCCCGATCTTCTCGGGCTTATCGAAAAGTATGGCGCCGATGCCGTTCGGTTTGGGATCATGATCGCCTCTCCCGCCGGCAACGATCTGTTATTCGACGAAGCCGCCCTCGAACAGGGCCGGAATTTTAATAATAAGTTGTGGAATGCGTTGAAGCTGGTCAAAGGCTGGGAAAGCCGGCTGACGACTGGCGGCGCTGGTGATGCGAATCATTTCGCCGTCCAATGGCTGGAGAACCGCCTGCGCGAAGCCCGTAGCACCATCGAGCAGCTCTTTGCCGAATTCCGGCTCAGCGAGGCGCTCAAGACCCTGTACTCGCTGATCTGGGACGACTTTTGCAGCTGGTACCTGGAATGGGTCAAGCCCCCCTTTGGTGAATCCATGGACAAAGCGGTCTATGAACACACGGTACGGTTCTTCGAGCAGCTGGTACAGTTGCTGCATCCTTATATGCCATTCATTACCGAAGAGCTCTATCACCTGCTGGCGGAGCGCGCCGATGGCGATGATCTTTGCGTCCGGCAGTTCGCGCCGGTAGCCGCGCCCGACGCCGCTATCCTGGCGCAGGGCAACCTCCTCAAGGACGCCATTACAACGCTGCGCGATGCCCGGAACAAGGCGCAGCTAAAACCCAAGGAACCAGTGAAGCTCTTTATCCTGCCGGAATCCCAGGCCGCCTATCGGGCGATCACGGCGATCCTTAGCCGCCAAGTGAATGCCGAAAGCATCGATTTCACCACCGAAGCCATCCCCGGGTCGCTCACGGTCGTCGCCGGCAAGGACAAATACTATATCGTCACCGAAAAGGCGCTTGACAACGGCAGCCAGAAAGAAGAGCTGCTGAAAGAGCTGGGTTATCTCAAGGGTTTTCTCGAATCCGTGAATAAGAAGTTGAGCAACGAGCGATTCGTGCAAAACGCGAAACCCGAGGTCGTCGACCTCGAGCGCAGGAAAAAGGAGGATGCCGAGACCAAGATCAAGGCTTTGGAGGAAAGCTTGAAAGATTAAACCTTTTGTCTAGTTGCAAAATTACTTTTAGGCTACTGTTTACCTGATTTATCAGGTGAGTGGGCAAAGTACCGATCCTACCGAGGGCGATTGTCTTGTCGATGGTGGCCAATTTGCCTGGCCTGATCAAGGAAGCTTTTTTAATACCGGTATTGACATCTGGTTGGATTTCAATGTCGGTTGGCTCTTTCCATTCTGTCTGGGTGGTGATAAAGGCAACGGTGATATCCGCCGACGATACAGCCAATATCAGGGCGGGTCTAAGCTTCTTTCCGGAAAGATTGGTAAAAGGAAAGGGAATGAGTACGATATCGCCTTTTTTCATCGATTATACTACTTATAACGTTCCTTAAGGTCTTTGACCGAATAGAGATCCTCTTCATCTTTTAGGAAATAGAAAGCCTCGGATTCCTCAACTATTGCCTGCATCTCCCCCTGAAGGGAGCGGTCATCGTATTTTTTCAATATATAATCCGCGAAATCAGATACTTCCTCTAATTTATCGGCAGGAAGAAGGGAAAGAACTTCCATGGTTTTCTGTATAATGGCGTCCCTAGTCATAAACGCATTTTTCCAAATTTAGCCAATTTTTCGAACTTCATTTTCTAAATAATCAGTTGTCAATCCAACGGTCTCACCGCATGCCCGCTATAGCCCTGCGAAAGCAGGTTCAGCGGCAGGATGAGTTCCCACTGGTTGGGTGCGCGGCCGCCGAAATCGGGGTCGAGGAGACGGCTATAACGGATGCCAAAGCTCACGCTGAGCTGATTCCACCATTTGGTGTCGAAATACACTTCGGAGCCGAAGCTGCGGAACGTGCCGTTGAAGGTCTGTCCAGTAGTATAGAAGTCCTGCGCCCGCGTATAATCGTAATACAGGTTGGTGCGGATGCGGAGAAAATACACCATATCGCCAAAGCCAAAATCGGGATAAAAGAGCGGCAATTGATAATTGGCGGAATAGCGCCACATCCGGTAAAAATTTTCGGCTGTATATCCCCGTGAGAACGGGAAATTGTTGGTGAACCGCGCGTTGCCCAGCGTATCGCGTTGCTGAAAGGCGGCGCCCAGCAGCAGGCTATGCGTATACGCGAGCCCCGGCAGATACAAATAGCCCGATGCGAGGAACTGATGGGCTTTGAAAGTCGTCACGGCGCTGCTGTAGCTCAGGCTCAGGACCTCGGCAAAACGCGGTGCGATCTGGGCCTGCGCATGCTGCGTCTGGTGCACGAAGCTCACTTGCGGATCGATATACGCAAAGCCCTGGCTGTTGAAGGAGTCCTTATACAATCCCGAATAATACCGCTGGTTGTAGATGATATCCGAGCCTAGCTGAAGGCTCGTATAATTACGCCCGCTTGTCCAGTTCAGCGGGAGACTGAGGCCTGCACGCGTCTCCATCTCGTTCCAATAGACCGTTTGGTTGCCATAGAGCGCATTGCGGTCGAAGGTATAGTCCCATCCCACGTCGACGAATGGGTACCAGGCCCCATAGGTCGCATCCACGCCCACCTGCTTGTATTGCTCGTTGCGGTTATAACCGGCAAAGATATCCGTCTCCAGCGTATTGAGGATATTGTCGCTGACCAGCGAAAGCTGGTAATCGGGGTCGTTCACATAGGGGCGCCAGGAATGGAAATTGATCGGCTGCGAGGTGATGGGATAGGAAGTGGCGGGATAGGCGCCCGTGCCGATGTGATCCAGCAAATGGGCGGGTCCGTGATCCAGGGAGTCGATGCCCTGGATCGAGAGCGCGCGATTCCAACTGTCCATCGCCATGGGTTCGAGCCGGATGCCGTGGCTGTCCGCGCCGGGTTCGCCAGCTCCGGGTCCGGCAATGCCCCGCGTCGTATCGGTGAGAAAGCCTACCGCGGTAAAGGTATTCCAGGTATAGCGGCTATTGTCGCCGGCATGGAACTCGTATTGCCCCGTGGTGGGGTCACCGTGCGGCAGGACGACGCGGTATAGTTGTCCGCCCGCCAGGGCATAGACCCGGTCTTCGCGGCTTTGCGACGCCGTAAACCAAATGGTATCGGCCTTCACCGAGGGGTAGCCGATGGTCTGGAAGCTAAACGGCAGAAGATACCGGGTCGTGCCGTCGCCTGCGTCGACCAGCGCCAGCGACATCTCTCCGCGGCGGTTACGTACGGCCGTTACGATCTGCGTAGCATTGGCATAGAATTTCGGATAGGTATAAAAGAGCTTTTCCGGGTTGGGGAACTGTTTGATCACGGCTCCCCTGGCGGCATCGAGCAGGAAGAGGGTGCAGGAGCCATCGGTGGACTCCTGGACCGTCACGATCCGCTGTCCATCCGCCGAAAGATCGGGGGAGAAATAGCGGCTGCGGCTCGTGAGCTTGCGGTCTTCCCCCGTGCGGGGGTCGAGAAGCCGGAGGACGCTGTAGTCGCGCCAGCCCCAGCGGGGGTCGGTCTCATAGGCGGCATAGACCACTCCGGCGGCCGAAAGGGAGAAATAGTTGTCCAGCGAGATCGCGCGGTTCCGCAGCCGGGTCTCCTGCCCTGTGGACAGATCGCGGATCACAAAGGCGGGGACGCGTTTATAGCTGCTCCGAATATACAGAAGGCTGTCGCGGCCTATGAATTGCGGAAATTCTTCGTCGGCGGAAAAATGCCGGTGCGCCCGGGCGAAGCTGTCGGCCACTGCGGATCTATCCACAGGACCAGCCTGCTTCCGGAAATAGTCCAGGGCGTCGGTCCGGAACTGCCGGAACGAGATACCGGCATAGCGGCGGATGGCGCCCTGCAGGGGATAGAAAAGGCCATGAAAGGCCGCGGCATCGTGGGTCACCTGGCGCCAGAATTCGTCGCCATAGCGTTCCCGGCCATAGGCGACCAGCATATAGCCAAGGGGATACCAGGTGGGGATATAGTCCCGCAGCGAGCCATTGCGGAGCTTCATCCAGGAATAGTTCTTTTCGCCGGCCCACAGCGAGCGATAGGTGTTGAAGAAAAAAGGCAGCCGGCCCCGGCCCTGGTCGCTCACGAGGGTCTCCTGGTAGACGGCATCGCCCTCCCAGAACCAGTTGGGCACGGAGAGACTGTTGGCAAAAGCCTGTCCGCCCTCGCCAAACAGATAGTAGAAGAAAGCGGAGAGGCCTACGCGATAATTGTTGTATTGCTGGACATGCCGGTATTCGTGGATGGCCAGCATCTTCTGCCAGGGCAGACTGCCCAGGTCGAAGCTGTTCTGTTCGGGCGTAAGCTGGAATTCGCTCCGGAAGGGCGCCAGCCCCACATAGCCGTTGGGGATGGTCGTTTGGTTCTGGAGGACGATATTGATCTTCCGCTGGGAAGGACCGATCGTCGGCAACGTGGTCCGGGCCAGCCGGTGGACGATGGCCGCGACCTGTTCCGCCATGCTATCGAGGCCCACGGGGAAGATGATGCGGGCGGTATCGGTGTTCAGCTGATGCCATTTCAGGGACGGGGGGTTGCCGCCGAAGACCTGGGCGTTTACGCCTGTCGAGAGCAAAAGCAGTCCAATAAAAACGGGCAGGCGATAGCGGGTCATCGAATTTTGAATTGAGGTGCCTCAAATTAATGAATTATTTTCGCGTCAAATCTATGCAGCGCAATTTTCGATCGTTGGTGTTATCCGGGGACTATGATGCTATCCCGGTGGCCATTGCCGGTTTCTTCATCATCCAGGCGCTTTGCGCATACAGCGGCATCGGTGTCACCCCGGATTCCGTGGTCTATATGAGCACAGCCCAGAACATCCATGATCACGGCGTCATCAATGATTTCACCAATATGCCGGTGATGGATTTTCCGGCCTTCTACCCCATCTTTCTCAGCAGCCTGATCTTTCTCACCGGTCACTCCGTGGTACAGATCGGCCCGGTGCTCGATGGGTTGCTCTTCGCCCTGCTGATCGGCGTCTGCGGCTGGATGATGAACCGGTTCTCCCGGGTCTCGCGCGGCTATACCTTCATCCTCCTGCTTTTTATCCTGGGCAGCCCATGTCTGCTCGAGGTCTATAGCTATATCTGGTCTGAGACGCTGTTTATTCTGCTCACGCTGTTCTTTTTCCTCGCCAGTTACCGGTATTTCCAGGGCCATCGGCTGTCGTGGCTGCTGGGTATGGCCGTGATCGCCGGTCTGGGGTGTGTGACCCGTTATGCCGGCATCAGCCTGGCGGGTCTCGGCGGAGCGCTGATGCTCTGTGACGGCCGACTGCGCTGGAGCTGGAAAAAGCTGGGGCATATCGCCCTTTACAGCTTCGTCTCGCTCGTCTTTCTGGCGGTCAATCTTTACCGCAACTATGTCCTCACCGAAACGCTCGCCGGCTACCGCGAAAAAGGGCTGACGCCGCTCACCGCAAATATCCACAATTATGGCAGCGTCTTATGCGACTGGCTGCCTTTCTTTAACGAACGCTACGCCGCCGCCACGGTTGTCGCCCTGGTGTTTATCCTTCTTATTACGGGCATCTTTGTCTACCGGTTAGTACGACGGATCGGTTTTTTTTCCTATGACACCATTGCCATCAGCTATTTCATAATGTACACCCTCTTTATCCTGTATACGGCTACGGCATCCCGTTTCCAGGGCCTGGACAGCCGCCTGCTTTCGCCGCTCGTCCTGCCCTGGCTCTGGGGAAGCACCATCTGGATACCGGGGGCGCTCGAGCGCTGTCCCGTGCAATGGCGCAAAGGAGCCACCCTGCTTTCCCTGGTGGCCGCCGCCTGTTTTCTGCAGGGCGAATGGCATACGTGGAAAGAGAATTGGGAGGGGATCCATTATGCGGGCATCCCCGGCTATTCCGAGAACACCTGGCGGAATTCGGCGACGATGGCGTATGTTCGCGCCCATCGCGACTCGCTGCAGCAGGCGGGGCCGATCTACTCCGACGCCTTCGAGGGGCTGTGGTTTCTCGGCGGCGGGCTGCACGCCGACCTCATCGCGCATAAGGATAACCAGGAAGACATCCAGTACATGTTAAAGGAAGATCATTTTACGCTGATCTGGTTCGACGATGCCATCAACGTCGATCTCATCGGTGTGGACTATTTACGGACCCGCAAACAGCTGGTCCGGGAGATCCACTTCAACGATGGCGCGATCTATTTTTTCAGAACGGCGCCAAAGTAAAGCCGCCACCGGCGGCTCGTCCGAAGGACCGACATTAGCGTTTTGCGGGAAATCCGCAATTTTATTTTGGGCGGATTTCCCCGCATATTATTTTTATTGAATGTTATTAGTTGCCCTGGCAGTCGCTCCCGGCGTTGCCATTTGTTTGTTCATCTATTCCCTGCAACGGCTGGGGAAAGCGTCGATGCCTTATCTCGTCATGGCATTCCTGCTGGGTGCGGCCGCTACCCTGCCGGCCCTGGGGGTGCAGCTGCTGTCGGTGGATGTTCGCAACGATCCTTGGCATCATTCCATTTGGTCTTATCTTTGGTATGCGTTCGGGGTGGTGGCGTTGAGCGAAGAAGGCAGCAAGTTCCTGGTCCTGCGTGGTTATGCCTATCCCAAGAAGGTCTTTCGCGAGCCTTTCGACGGTGTGATCTACAGCGTGATGATCGGGATGGGTTTCGCCACTGTGGAGAACATCGAATATGTCCGGCAGTTCGGTCTGGAGACCGGTGTTTCCCGATTCTTTCTGGCAATACCCGCACATGCCTCCTTCGCGGTGTTGATGGGATATCCGGTAGGCCGCGCCAAGTTTTCACAGCAGCATTCGCTGGGACTGCTGTTAAGAGGTTTAAGCGTTGCGGTGCTGTTCCATGGCAGCTTTGACTTTTTCCTTTTCCTGCAACAGAGCCACATAGCCGCCAAATATGTGTCGACAGGGGTACTCTCCTTCGGGGCTTTCGCCACCTTCTATATAGCGGTGCGGCTGGCGATGCGGGCCCTGCGGCAGCACCAGCGCCGCCAGGAGGAAGAGGCGGAAGACAACCCGCCAGAGACACAGGACGCCCCTTTTCCAAAGGACAGACATTAACGAAAAATAAAACGATCAGTGAAAACAGAAGAACCTTTATCGATCAGACCAGCGGATCTCGATGACATCAATACCATCGGCTTTTTGGCCCAGCAGATCTGGCCTGTCACCTATAGTGGGATCGTAGCGGATGAGCAGTGGCAGTACATGCTCAACCTTTTTTACAGCCCGGCCTCGTTGCGCCGGCAAATGATCGATGAACACCAGCAATTCCTGATCCTGGAACAAGGTGAAGAGGCCATTGGTTTTGCGTCGTGGGCACCCACGAAAGAAACCGGCGTATTCAAGCTGCACAAGCTTTATGTCCTCACCGGACGGCAGGGCAAGGGCCTGGGCCGGATGATCCTGCAATATATCTACACGGATATCCGTCCCGCCGGGGGAAAGAAACTGCGGCTGAATGTGAACCGGTACAACAAGGCCAGACAATTCTATGAACGCATGGGTTTTGTCGTCATCGGCGAGGAAGACGTGCCGGTGGGGAACAATGTCTTTATGAATGATTACATCATGGAAGTGCAGGTGATCTAACCGGCAGTGGGAATCACACCTTCGCTTACTTCTTCACCCATGGCCGCCAGCCGCATTTTGTGGGCGGTCTCATGGCCCACATAACGTTCGATCCTTCCCTCCACCAGATAGATCAGCGGCGTCAGCACGATGGCGACCGTGAACTTATAGATATAGTTCATCATCCCGATGGCCAGGATCTGCTGCCAGGTGAAATACTGGCTGAAGGCGACAAAAAGGACGATATAGCTATCCACCAATTGCGAGACCAGCGTAGAGCCCGTGGCGCGCAGCCAGAGG
>Ga0134126_10003692_pt1 | contig 19176 bp, 20 predicted proteins | sample KB31752_FD_96881 | JGI IMG/M metagenome (GOLD analysis project Ga0134126, IMG submission 96881) | Terrestrial soil microbial communities with excess Nitrogen fertilizer from Kellogg Biological Station, Michigan, USA - KB3-175-2 | ecosystem: Environmental > Terrestrial > Soil > Unclassified ...
AACGGCGCCGGTAAAACCACTACACTGGAGGTAATTGAAACGCTCCGGGATAAAACCTCGGGCGACGTAATGGTTGACGGTTTTTCAATTGACAATGACGCCGACGCCATCAAACAACGTATCGGTGTGCAGCTGCAGGCGGCAGGGTATTATCCGAATTTAAATTTATCCGAATTAATAAAGCTGTTTTGCGGATTATACGGCATTGATAAAACGCCAACGGAAATGCTTGAAAAAGTAGCGCTGACTGATAAAGCCAAAGCAAAATATAAAGATCTTTCAGGGGGACAAAAACAGCGGTTCTCTATTGCCACCACACTGATCAATAATCCAAAAATAATTTTCCTGGACGAACCGACCACGGGCCTCGATCCGCAGGCCCGCCGCAATTTATGGGACCTGATACGTGAGATACGCGACCGCGGGACAACCGTAGTTATTACTACGCACTATATGGACGAAGCTGAGGAACTGTGCGACCGCGTAGCCTTTGTTGATGGCGGTCACATTGTGGGTATTGATACGCCCGGCCATTTTATCGACGAGTTGGTAGCTTCGGGCTTTGAACGCAAAAAACAGGTGAAGCTGGCCAACCTTGAAGATGTCTTTATTAACCTGACCGGCAAGGAATGGCGGGAGGGATAGGTACAAGCCTCACCCAACCCTCTCCAAAGGAGAGGGCTTTAATTGTATGGCAAAATAACAATGAAAATCGCCAGAACCCTCTCCTTTGGAGAGGGCAGGGTGAGGCAAATTTAAACCAATGAACTACTGAACAATTGAACCAATGAACTAAATGAAGCAATACAGCAATTTCCGCGCAACCATGGCTATCGCCGTAGCCAGTTTCCGTTCCATTATACGCAGCCCTTCGGCAGTGGTGTTTAGCCTCGCGTTTCCGCTGATATTTATCGTTGTGTTTGCCAACATAGGGGGCAGCCCGATAACCGTTGAGGTGGGTGTTGCCAAAACCTGCGATACCACCGGACCCGTGTACCATGTGCTGCAACAGGTAAAAATGGTCGACCTGATCCGCAACCAGCCTGCCGCCGAAATGGCATCCAACCTGTCAAAGGGAAATATCGACGCGATCATCAATATTCAAAAAAATACGACTGGGACGCCTTATACGCTTCATGTACAATATTCTAAAGCGGCGGCTCAAAAAGATGCGATACTGAGATCGCTTTTAAACGATATCTTTTACCGGATAAACAGCTACGGCAATACGGCGCCGCAGCCGGTGGCAGAAATAAAGGAAACGACGGTTAATGGCCGGGCCTATAAATATATCGACTTTATACTGCCGGGAATGCTTGGATTTTCGCTGCTGAGCAGCGGCGTATTCGGTACCGCGTTTGTCTTTTTAAGTCTGCGTTTAACACTGGTGATCAAACGTTTTTTTGCCACACCGGTTAAAAAATACAGCATTGTTTTGGGCGAAGGGATAGCCCGGTTGATCTTCTCGTGGATCGGGGCATTGTTTATTATCGTCATAGGCCACTATTTCTTCGGTTTTACCCTGGTACACGGGTTTACAACGGTCGTGAATTTGCTCATTTTGTCGGCCATCGGGCTGATCATCTTCATGGGTTTTGGCTTCATCATATCGGGCGTCGCGAAAAATGAGAGTACGATCCCACCCCTGTCAAACATCGTAACATTGCCGCAATTTTTATTGTCGGGAACTTTCTTTGCAACGACCGCTTTCCCACATTGGCTGCAAGTAATCAGTGATATACTACCATTAACGTATCTCAACGACGCCATGCGCAAGGTGGCATTCGAGGGCGCGGGCATTGGCGGCATAACGCACCCCTTGTTCATTTTAGGCATCTGGTTTATTATTGTTTACGCCGCTGCGGTGAAGACGTTTAAGTGGGAGTAGTTTCAATTTCGAATTTCGGATGTTCAATTTCGAATTTATTGATTTAGTCCACATCAACGAAACTAATTAACCATCTTAATCAACGGTGCAGATAATAATCGGTAGAATCATTCTCAATCGGTGCAATCATTCGCAAATCGCTGAAATCGACCCATAATCGGTGAAATCATTCCCAAATTCCAATTAATTCCTCACATAATTAACGGAAGTCGTATATTTGAAAACTATAATTCTTGGTGTAGTTTATACACTAAGCGCAATTTGTCACTAATAACCTAAAAATGAGTTTAATTATAGATGTTCATGCCCGCCAGATACTGGATTCGCGCGGCAACCCGACCATAGAAGTAGATGTTTTAACCGAAAATGGCGCGCTTGGCCGCGCCGCTGTTCCTTCAGGCGCTTCGACCGGTGTGCACGAGGCTGTCGAGTTGCGCGACAATGATAAAAAAGTGTACATGGGCAAAGGCGTTTTAAAAGCGGTTGCCAACGTAAATGATATTATCGCCAAAGAACTGGAGGGCATCGATGTTTTTGAACAAAACGCCATTGATAAGCTAATGCAGGAACTGGACGGTACGGAAAACAAGGGTAACCTTGGTGCTAACGCTATTTTGGGTGTTTCGTTAGCGGTGGCGAAGGCTGCCGCCGAGGAAAGCCGCCAGCCGCTTTACCGGTATGTGGGCGGCGTAAACGCTAACACCTTGCCCATTCCGATGATGAATATTGTAAACGGTGGTTCGCACTCCGACGCGCCGATCGCTTTCCAGGAATTTATGATCATGCCTGTTGGCGCGCCATCCTTTTCGGAAGCGTTGCGCTGGGGAACCGAAGTATTCCATAACTTAAAGAAGATATTGCACGACCGGGGTCTTTCGACGGCGGTTGGCGACGAAGGCGGCTTTGCGCCGACCTTTGAAGGCACAGAAGATGGCGTTGAAACTATTATGAAAGCCATTGAAAAGGCAGGTTACAAACCCGGCGTGGATATCTGCCTGGCGTTTGACTGTGCGGCTTCGGAATTTTACGTTAACGGCAAATACGATTACACCAAATTTGAAGGCGAAAAAGGTGCGATCCGCACCAGTGCGCAACAAGCCGAATACCTGGCGCAGTTAACAGAAAAATATCCCGTTATTTCGGTTGAAGACGGCATGGCCGAGGACGACTGGGATGGATGGAAATTGCTGACCGACCGGATAGGCAGCAAAGTGCAGCTGGTGGGCGACGACCTGTTTGTGACCAACGTAAAACGCCTGCAAAGAGGAATTGACGACGGCATAGCCAATTCGATCCTGGTAAAAGTGAACCAGATCGGGTCGCTGACCGAGACAATCAACGCCGTAACGCTGGCGCAAACCAATGGCTATACCACTGTAATGAGCCACCGTTCGGGCGAAACGGAAGACTCAACGATCGCCGACCTGGCGGTAGCCTTAAATTGCGGCCAGATAAAAACCGGTTCGTTATCACGGTCAGACAGGATCGCAAAATACAACCAGCTGCTGCGCATCGAGGAAGAGCTCGGCGGCAGTGCCAGGTTTATCGGCAAGGATTTTAAATATTTTAAGAAAAGGTAAGATAGAGCACTAATTTTCACGAATTATACCGAATTTCACCAATAAGGCCGGTTTAATACACCGGCTTTTTAATTTATATTAGTCGTCTAAAATTAAAACATGAACTGCTTCAATCACCCCACTATTACAGCAGTTGCGGTTTGCAAAAACTGCAGCAAAGGCCTATGCCCAGATTGCCTGACCGAAGTTGAAAACGGTATTGCGTGTACAGCGACCTGTATTGAGGAGGTAAAACTAGTAAACGCACTGATTCACAAAAATAAACGTGCAACCGAAAGAGTTGCGGGCTCCTACTATCGAACCACGTTTATTTATTTTGCCATGGCTTTGTTATTCTTTTATGCCGCTTTTGCTTATGCTGATTTAAAGCTATATGGGGCTATTGCAGGAGCGATATTTATGATCGGTGGCTTTTTAACTCTTTATACTGCATCAAAGTATAAGAAAAGTTAAACTAATGTAATAACTAATTTCCTCCACTATTTTCTACGGTTCACAACTACATGAAGTCAAAAAGATTAATCAGAACCCTGCTTATCATATTGGTGCTCGGCTTTAACATTGGCTGCGACCAAGTTTCCAAATCCATGGTTCGGGCTAAAGTTGGGCCCTATGAAAAGATAGGTTTCTTATACAATCATGTAACCCTGCAGCGTGTTGAAAATACTGGTGCATTCCTGAGCATGGGCGATAATCTTTCGGGCGTTCTCAGGATGCTCCTCCTTAATATTCTTCCCCTGATCGCAGTCATAGCCGGGCTCATTTATATTTTGATCAAACCGGATATGAATCCAGTTCCGTTATTGGGTATTATCATGATCATCGGCGGCGGGTTTGGCAATATTTACGACCGGATAGCCCGCGGTTCGGTAACGGATTTTTTTCACATCAACTTTGTGATCTTTCAAACGGGCGTGTTTAACGTGGCCGATATGTCGATCATGGCGGGGATGTTTATTATTTTGATCCATTCTTGGGTTAAAAGGCCTAGTTTAAATAAATCTACAGACTAAAATTTATTAAAATGGAGAAGCTTATTTTAGCTGGTGACAATAACAATTTTTTAAGAATAGAACTTGATAAAGTTTATGGGTTCCCTAACGAAACTTGCCATTTCGGTGGTTATGACACAAGGAGCAACATTGAAATCAGGGTTGATGGGTTTAGTGTGTTAGCCCAATTCTACATATCAACAGGTAATATATTTGAGTTTTATAAGCATTTGTTAACTGCCAACGATAATTTAACTGGCATCGTCTACCTTCGCGGTGATGAAAATGATTTAGATTGTCAGATCAAATACAATGATACTGGGCATGTGTCCGTGACAGGAACATTTTCATCACACACTTATTTTGGCAACTCATTAGAATTCGATTTCATATCAGACCAAACATACGTTCGACAAACCTTAATTCAACTTAAAGTCATAGTTGATAAATATGGTGATATGAAAGGAGTTAAAAGATAAGATAAAGCCCCTTTCTGCTTTCACCTTTAGCCTTTCACCTCAAAAGCCCGATTTCCCGATAAAAAAGCGTATCTTTGCAAAAAACAATAATACCCGTTCGCTTTACGGCTTTGATCACCGATAACTCTTCAGATCCGCTTTTGCTTCGCGTTAGCAACTCATACACACTCCATGTCATTCGAAAATTTAAATTTAATTGAGCCTATCCTCAGGGCTTTAAAAACTGAGGGATATACCACACCCACTCCCATACAGGAACAAGCTATACCCATTGTATTACAGCACCGCGATCTGCTTGGCTGCGCCCAAACCGGCACAGGTAAAACCGCAGCCTTTGCCATTCCCATTTTACAGCTGCTGTACCAGGACAGACTACAACATAAAGAGCCAAAATCCATAAAGGCTTTAATATTGACCCCAACCCGCGAACTGGCCATCCAGATAGATGAAAGCTTCGCGGCGTATGGAAAGCATACCGGATTAAAACATCTGGTGATCTACGGCGGCGTTTCGCAAAACCCGCAAACCGACGCGCTAAGAAGGGGCGTTGATATTTTGGTAGCCACCCCGGGCCGCCTGCTCGACCTGATGAATCAACAGTTTGTGCATCTTGAACATATCCGGATGCTGGTGCTGGACGAAGCCGACCGCATGCTCGACATGGGTTTTGTGCACGATGTAAAAAAGGTCATCGCCAAAGTACCGGCAAAAAGGCAAACATTGTTTTTCTCGGCCACTATGCCGAACGAGATCCAGCAACTGGCCAACACCATATTGACCAGGCCCGAAAAAGTGGAAGTTACACCACCATCATCAACAGCCGATACCATACAGCAATCCTTATTTTACGTAGAGAAGGCTGATAAAAAAAATCTGCTGATCCATTTACTGAAAGACAAGGGTATAAAAACGGCACTTGTTTTTACCCGCACCAAGCATGGCGCAGATAAGGTGGTAAAGGACCTGGTGCGTGTGGGCATCACCGCCGAGGCCATTCACGGCAATAAATCGCAAAATGCGCGCCAGCGCGCGCTGACCAATTTTAAAAACCGCACCACGCGGGTATTGATAGCAACCGATATCGCTGCGCGTGGTATCGATATCGACGAGCTGACCCACGTGATCAACTACGAGTTGCCGAATATTCCCGAAACCTACGTACACCGCATAGGCCGTACCGGCCGCGCGGGGTTGAACGGCATAGCGCTTTCATTTTGCGATGCGGAAGAAGTAGCTTTTTTAAAGGATATCCACAAGCTGATCTCCAGGCAAATACCGGTTGAAGAAGGCCATCCTTATCCCATGAGCCTGCAAAGTGTTGCCGCCAAACCTGCAGAAAGCAAAAATGGCTCCGGCCACCGCAACGGCGGGTCGCCCAAAAGGAGTCGCGGATTTGGCCGCAGTGAACGGAACGGAAGCGGCATGAGCGGAAACAGCCACGGTAGCAATCGCGACAGAAGAAGGTTTTAACATAGTGGATTATGAATGTGTAGCCTGCAGACAGCGGCTACCGCATATTATTTCTTAAAAACGCAAGTGTAAGCGCCCATGCCTCTTTAGCGGCTTTTTCGTTATACGCCGGACGTTCGTCACAGGCGAAGGCATGATCGGCATACGATATTTTCACGTTGATATATTCTTTCCCAGCCTCATCCATCGCCTGGATCACCGCATCGATTTGGTCCTGCCCGATGTGTTTATCCAGCCCTCCCCAAAAAAATAAATGCCCGCCGCTTACATTTTTAGCCTTATCAGCAACGGTTTTAATACCACCCGCATAATAACTAACCCCGGCGGCCAGCGGCAACGAAGCGTTGGCTAAAAAAGAAACTCTGCCGCCCATGCAATAGCCGATACTGAAAATATTTGCCGGGTTTACCAGCTCATGCTGGCTGAGCCAATGGTGCGCGGCTTTCAGGTCGGCCTCTGTGCCTTCAACGGTCATGGCGCTCATAAGGGGCCGGATCGCGTCGATGTCGCTGTAGCTGCCTTCGAAGTACGGCGGGGCACTGCGGTGGTACAGCTCGGGCGCTATTACCACAAATCCCTGCGCAGCGAAGCGGTCGGCCACATCGCGAATATGATGGTTTACACCAAAAGCCTCCTGCAATACAATTAATCCGGGGTTGTCTTTTCCGACAGCATCTTTAGGTAACGTCGTATAGCATTCCATGCTGGTACCATCGGCTATTTTAAGGTTTAGGTATTTTTCCATGTCTAATTTTAACATTAAAAATGATTGCCTGGTTTCGATTATTATATATCATCGCGTATCCATGTTTTCACTCCAACATTAAGTCAACAGGCCAAACTGCCTGAAATGATGACTAAAATGCTTGCCATGCCAGATCAGCCATTCCTCACGATCCATCGGTCCAAAGGCGAAATGAACAGATTTTACGCCATACGCGTTAAAATAGCCATCGAAATCGTCAAGTTCCTGCAGCAACTGTTTTGAAGCTTTGTCAAGACTTGCAAACCGGTAGCTTTCAGGCAGCGGACCAAGGTTTACATTTTGCGGTATCACAAAATCAGGATGTAGTCTCAGCTGTTTGGCGGCCTCTGCCTCATTCGCGGGCCGGTCGCAGGTGCAAACTTTTTTGCCATTGGTGTATTCAAGCGATTCAATCATATGCTCCACCATTTGCTGGGGTTTCATCTTTCCCCAAAGCGGTACCGTATCGGCCGCAAGCGCCGACAGTGAAGCTTTCATTTGTTCTTTGTCAAGAATGTCCATTCGTAATAATGTGATGTAGGCTAAGATAATAATTAGGCATCACCCAAATATCCTGTTTCGGTCTCCCGCCCGACCTATCAGGGTTCAACGTTCCATCGCTATTTCACCGGCTCGATAAATATCTGTTTTATTCGCGGAAATTCGGTCTTTATTAGTTTAGTTATGCGTTCAATTGCGTCAGTTATCTGGGTGGTCGTTAAATCGTCTTTAAAAACGGTATTTAGTTGTATCAGTATCTCATCCGGGCCCATATACATGGAAAAATGTCTTTTTATTTTAATTACCGACGAGTCTTCATGTGTAAGCTTCATTATCTTTCGCAATGTTTTGCGGGCAATAGTTTCGCCCATCAGCAGGCTTTTGCTCTCGCGAACCAGTAATCCCGAGATCGTTATCATTACCGCGCCGATAATCATCGATGCGATGCCGTCATAGTAAGGATTATGGTACAACCTGCCAAGGAGTATGCCCAGGAATGCAATGATCAGCCCAATCATATCGCCGACATCGCCGAGCAATACGATAAAAGTAGACGGATCCTTGCTCTCCAGCACCTCCTCCCAAAACGATTCGTGGCGGCGCTGTTTGTTAAACGCTTTAAATGCCGAAAACATTGACACCGATGTGAAAATAAATGCGACGCCGAGGATAGCATAGTTCCAGTTGGGGTTGCCATATGATGCCGGTGCGCGCAATCGCTCCAGCCCTTCGTAAAGCGAAATACAACCTCCCAATATAAAAATAACCAGCGATACGATAAACGACCAGAAATAAAGCTCCTTCCCGTAGCCGAACGGGCGGTCGGAATCGGCTTTTTTCCGGCTCATCCGGATGCCCCAAATCAGCATAACCTGGCTGATGGCATCGATAACGGAATGCACCCCTTCCGAAGCCATGGACGAGCTGCCCGTAAACCCCGCCGCGACAAACTTGGATATCGCGATCGAAATATCTACAACTAACGAAATATAAATGAACAGCTTCGACTTCATTTCGTGGTTACGCGGCGTTGATATTGTAACAAATTTAAGCCCAATAGGTTGTAGATTTAACAAAATTCAAACGCTATTGCTATCGCCATTATTTCATTTTTATAAATAACGCGGCAAGCGTCGTTTTGCCAAACCGGTATTGTCTAATTTCAACCTACCTTCTCTATCTTTGCGCGATGAACAAACAGCAGGTGTTTTCAATAAACAATCGTCAGCAGTTTACTGAAGCCGCTTTGCAAATTTTCCGCCACCAGGCGCAAAACTGCGCAGTTTACCGGGAATTTATAACAGGATTAAAAATCAACCCGCAAAACGTCGCATCTGTCCGCCAAATTCCCTTTTTACCGATAGAATTCTTTAAAACGCATAAAATAATAAGCATGAACAAGCGCGTTGAAATAACTTTTACCAGTTCGGGCACCACGGGAATGATAACCAGCAGTCATTATATTAGCGATGTAAGCTGGTATACAGAAAGTTTTCGCAAGGCATTCCAGTTGTTTTATGGCGATATTCAAAATTATACCCTTTTAGCACTGCTACCCTCATACCTTGAACGGGAAGGTTCATCGCTTATCTATATGACTGATGATCTGATCAGGCAATCCTGCAACCCGGATAGCGGTTTCTTTTTATATAATCACGATGAGCTATATCAGCTGTTAAAAAAGCAGCAGCAGATGCAAAAGCCAACGCTATTGATCGGTGTGACTTTTGCCTTGCTCGATTTTATAGAAAACTACAACCTGAATTTTCCTGAATTGATTGTGATGGAAACCGGCGGGATGAAAGGCCGCCGGAAAGAGATGATACGCGAGGAGCTGCACGCACAGTTATGTAAGGGTTTTGGTGTGGGTGCTATTCATTCGGAATACGGCATGACCGAACTGCTCTCGCAGGCATACTCGAAGGGTAAAGGTATTTTCAATTGCCCGCCATGGATGAAGATCATCACCAGGGACACAAATGACCCGATGAGCCGGCTTGGCCATGATAAAACAGGCGGTATAAATGTGATTGATTTGGCGAATTCCAATTCCTGCTCATTTATAGCAACACAAGACCTGGGCAGAGTTTACGCGGATAGCTCTTTCGAGGTGCTGGGCCGGTTCGATAATTCCGATATCAGGGGCTGTAATTTGCTGGTGGGGTGAATAGAATCAAGCGTCAAGAACCAGGAACCAAGCTCAGAATAGAAAACGGATAAAAGAATGCCATCGATATAAATCCTTTATCTTGATTCTTTGCTCTTGATTCTTTATTCTTGGATTCTTGCTCTTGCTTCTTAATTGTTAATTTTGTCAAATCATAATGCAACACCATGATCGAAAAATTCTTGACTGAAGAACAGGACCCGAAGGCGGTTGAAAAAATTTATTCGCGCCTGCGCGACCTGCTTACAACCGGCGAAGAGATCTTATATATAGCGGTTCAAAAAAAACCGATCGTAAATTTATTCCCCGATTGCGTGGCGCTTACCAATAAGCGGATCTTATTTTTCACGCCGGCAAACCTGGGCCTTACCATAAAATTTGTCGACTTCGTTTGGAAGGATATCGTCGACGTATATACTAAGGAAGAAATTATCGGTGCTATTTTCAGTGTAAAAACCACCAACGGCGCCGAAATGGGGGTAGATTATTTGCCCAAAATACAGGCGCGCAAGCTATATCAATACGCCCAGGAGCGCAAAGAAGCTGAGCGTGAAGCACGTCGTTTGCGCGATTTAGAAGAAAAAAGGGCTGAATCCGGCTCTGTCCAGTTCGAAACGGCCGCGAAATTAGCATCGCAGCAACCGGCTGTGCTTGAACCCGAGCCGGAGCCTGTTCATGCTGCTCCCGCTCCACAGCCTGCGCCTGAAGCGCCAAAGCCCGACGAGCTTACCGAGAAGCTGAAAAAATTAAGGATGCTGTTTGATAACGGATTAATTTCCCAGGAAGAGTACAATCACAAAAAGCTTGATTTATTAAGCGACCTGTAGTTTCTTACTCTTTCGAATAAGAACTTGAGGTCCGATTTTAACAGTGTTTCCTGTCGGGGAGAGGCCCGATAGTATCGGGTTAAAGGGCGCGCAATCGTTCGTCAAAATTAAACGGCGACTTCTTAATGATTTTTACTTTGCCTGCTCTTGGATGTAAGGGGTTCAGTAAATAGTTAAACTCTTCGGGCACAAGGGCAGATGGCACTTTCAGTAATAAATGCTCATTCCTTTGCAAAAACGAATTGCCGATCTGTTTTAAAATATGCTGTTCGGGATATTCGTTCCAGTTATCGGGCAGTACATTTTCGGGTATGGCATAAAAATCGTCGGGGGCTTCGATCATCAGCAAAACAAAATCATCCGGGATATTGGTCGGCACCAAGTGGGCCAGCGATTCTAAAACCGCCAGTGAACGCGACGAGGCCAGGTAAACCATCGGTTTACCCTCGCTGTTCCATCGCCCACCAAACAAACGCGCGCCGGTACCGGTAAGGTCGTCAGCATATTGGGCATTCGTAATACGATAAAGAAGCATCAGGCAAAAATGCCGTGCTCAATACGGCCCAACTCTTTGAAAACGATATCAAAGCCAACGGAGCTATCTAAAAGCGAAACAGGGGTTTCGCCTTTAAAAACATGAAGGGGGGTTTTCATCCATGTTTTGAATTTCTCAAGCGAACCGAAAACCTCTTCGCCGCGGGTATACAAACGTGCCAGTTCAACGGCCTTTTCGGCGTACTCGGTTTTGATAATAGCGTCATCATCGTAACGTTGCAGGGTACGCTCCGAAATATGCATGATATCCGCAAACTCCTGTAGCGTGAGGGATATCCTTTTAGCTAACGACAAAAGTAAACGCTTTGGCAACCCATTGCGGGTTAGCTGGAGCATATCAAAATCATTCATTGCGGCAACCTGGTTGTTGCTGCTTCCAAATAAGTTATTAAAAAGGCTGCTGCTGCTTTTAGTGACGTAAAGCGCCACCGGCTCATTAACGTACAGCGTTTTATCTTGTTTTATCTTGTACGACATTTATCCAAAAATAAATACTTTTTGTCGAATTTGCAAACTTATGCCGCAATAATTAAAAAATAATTCTTCTTCGCTTTTTGGGGCTTCAAGTATTTAATCTTTTATCAAAGTTTTAATCATTTCCATTTCGTATGTTAAGTTTCGACACAAAACAACGAGCGCTGAATTCTTTTTGCCTTTCTGAATAAATAAATATTTATCTAAATAAAACTCGAAGTCATCAACGCGATTATTCAAATCAATTTTCTTTTTATTGATATAAACTCCACCATTCAATATTAGCTTTTTAACTTCGTTCTTTGACTCGAACATATGTTTAAAATTATTATTCTCGTCATAGTTCATGATTTCAGCTAAAAAACTTAAAACATCATCGTGTATATCTTTAGATGACAAATATTTTGTGGTGAAAAAAATATTTGTACTTCCAAATACTTTCAAAAACTGTTTTTCGCTAAGTCCGAATAAATCTTCCCAATGATAGTCACTATCAAAAGTGAATTTATTGGTAATGTTAATCAAATTCAACGCGTCTAACCCGTGAACCCTTTTAGTAATATCTTCTGCCAGTGCTTTCTGCAACACTCTCAAATGGGGGGCTGTATCGTGTTCGGCCTCCAGGCTTTCAATGGTTTGCCGGTCAAAAAGCGTAAATATCCGTATGTAAGTTTTGGCATCCTCGTCGCTGGTATTTAACCAGAACTGGTAAAATTTATAGGGCGAAGTTTTTTCCGGGTCGAGCCAGATATTGCCTCCTTCGGTTTTACCAAATTTGCTGCCGTCTGCTTTTTTCATCAGTTGGGTTGTTAAAGCGTAAGCTTCTCCTCCATCCTTTCGACGGATCAGTTCGGTACCTGTAACGATGTTCCCCCACTGGTCGGATCCGCCCATCTGCAATGCACAGTTATGGTTCTTCCACAAATAGTAAAAGTCGTAGCCTTGCACCAGCTGGTAAGTAAATTCGGTGAACGACATGCCGGTATCACCGCTGATACGGTTCTTTACCGAATCCTTGGCCATCATATAATTCACCGTGATATGTTTACCCACATCGCGGATAAAGTTCAAAAAGGTAAAATCTTTAAACCAATCGTAATTATTAACCATCTTGGCGCTGTTGGCGCCACTGTTAAAATCCAGGAACCTTTCGAGCTGATTCTTTATCCCAGCAAGGTTTTGCTGCAATACCTCTTCCGACAATAAATTCCGTTCCACCGATTTACCCGACGGATCGCCTACCATGCCGGTGGCGCCGCCAACAAGCGCAAACGGCTTATGGCCCGCGCGCTGAAAGTGGATCATGGTCATGATTTGAGCCAAGCTACCAACGTGCAGCGAGTCGGCTGTCGGGTCAAAGCCAATATACCCCGAAACCATGCCTTTACTTAACACATCTTCAGTTCCGGGCATAATATCATGCAGCATGCCCCGCCAGCGTAGCTCTTCAACAAAATTCATCGTATGTTCAGTTTCAAAAAGGGCAAAGATAACACAATAAATCATCAGTGAAATCATTTAATCTATATAGGAATTCTTCCGGCAATCGGTGTAATCATCTTGCAATCGGTGAAATCGCGTTTAATCGGGGGAATCATTTTGCAATCGGTGTAATCGCTGTAAAATCGGTGAAATCCTAAAAATTGTTGTATTTTGAGCTAACCGCTTTTTTCAGGGGCATTTATGAATTTTTTATCTCATTTCTATTTCGACCGGGATACGGATAACTGTTACCATGTATTGGGTACCGTGCTGCCCGATCTTTTAAAAAATGCCGATAAAACGATCGTCCTGCATCCCGAAAAACTACATCATTCCGATCCCGAAATAGGCGCGATGATAGAAGGCTGGAAAAAGCATCTTGAGGTCGACCGTTATTTTCACTCCTCAGATTTTTTTCTCACCCATTCGCACCAGCTAAAGAACGAGTTGCTTCCGGCTATTGAGGGTTCGCCGGTAAAGCCATTCTTTCTCGGCCACGTTGCATTGGAACTCATCCTGGATAATTTATTGCTCACTATCCATAAAATTACCATTGATAGTTTTTACCAACACCTGGAAGGCTGTCGCGCATCGGTTATAGAAGAATTTCTGGTCTTTTCGGCATTGAAAGATACGTCCACCTTTTTCAGGTTTTATGACGATTTTAAGAGAAGCAAATATTTATATACATATGCCGAAATGAAGGAAATTGCTTATGCATTAAAACGTATCTGCATGCGCGTATGGGATAATCCTTTCACACCCCAAAATGAGGCTGACACGAACGCTGTGTTAATAGCTTACAGGTCAGGTTTACTGGATAATTTCATTTCAATTTTTGATGAGATAGAAGAAAAGCTTTTGGCTGTTTAATGGACAGACATTTAAATGTTTATATTTAATCCCCATCTCTCAAAACAACCACATTTTTATGAAAAAATTCCGGAAGACTACAAACTTTTTGATGTGTCACGATTCGTTTTAGTAAATCGCTATTGGCAATAATCAATCCTCTAACGTGTTCCCAACCAATCTTTACACCTTCATCTTGCTTAAACAAAAACTGACATCCATCTATATCAAATTCCAATTCAGGGTATTTGGGATTATTATGAAGCCCCATATTATGTAAAGTATTTTTTAAATGCTGATAAACCGTCAATGGTTTAAGTTCATCGGACGTGAAACCTAAAGTTCCAATTAAAAAGGACTTCCTTAAATCCCAAAATATATCTTCTTTTACTGAGTGTTGCTTTGCAAGGTTTCTTATAAATGCTTCAATATAAATTTGTGTAGTTACTAATAGCTGTTCTTGAGTTCTATGGGTAAGCTGTCTGCATTTGTCATTGACATATAAACCAAAATCAGGGATGCGAGTAAAAGCACGAGAGATATCATAACAAGCCCACTCTCCCCACCATTCTTGGTCAAACAATTGTTTTTTTGAATATCCAAGTAAACTTAATGATAGGCGTGAATTTGCAGCAAGATCAGAACAATTAAAAAAAACTTGAAGCCTGGCATCTGTGACTTGCCAATTGAATTTATTTTCTAATTCCTTAAAGTTTTCCGTAAAACTGGTTTGAATATCAGCAATGAATCCAATCATGTCGTAAAGCGAAATTTCATTCTTGATTTGCATAATCCAGTTTTTCATTTGAAAGAAGTTCATTTCATCCTACATCAAGCGTCAGTTTAAGGTGTCCGCCAAGTCCCTGCTGAATTATACGCATAAGCGTTGAAAGGCGTATATCCGAAGCATCATTTTCAATCCTTGAAATATATGCTTTACTGGTGCCACATTTTTTTGCAAGTTCTTCCTGGGTCATTTTGAGTTTCACCCGAGCTTCACCTAATAAAACGCCCAGCTTAAATGCCTCAAATTCTTGTTCCCATTCTTCACGTGGAGGTGTTCCCGGTTTGCCGTATTTGATGTCTATATGATCATCCCAAGAAGTCAAGTTTGTTTTCTCTTTTGTCTGCATAATATTCTTTTTGAATTCTTTTAGCTTTTTCAATTTCTTGTAGAGGTGTTTTTTGTGTTTTCTTTTGAAATCCGTTAAATAGTATTACCAAGCGGCCTTCATCAAAACAGCAAAATATCCTATAAATGTTATTACCGGATTTTATCCTTATTTCAAAAATTCCATCGGTTCCCGTCATGTGACAAAAATACTTTTCAGGTACAAAATCCAAAGTCCTTACAAGCTCAATAACCCAGTCAATCTTGAATTGTACCTGCTTTGTCTGTTCGTCATAAAAATCCCAGAAGTAGTTTTTATATATAAAAGTCTGTTTTTTAAATTTTTGCGTCACACACAAAGTTAACTAATCAGACAACAATTTCCAAAATAAATCTCCTCGCCATTTTTAATTCCTTATATTAAAACGAGCTACATTATCGCCGATTTAATCTCGAGTGTAAGGCAAACTGAATTCTATTTGTCCCAAAACCCAATAGAAACCACTCAAAAACGCCTAAAAATCAGCATTTAACAGTAAATTAATTTTTACGGAATAAAATTATATCCCTACCTTTGCAGTCCCAATTAACAAATTGGGAAAAGGAGAAAATTTATTTAATGGCAAAAAAACAGGAAGCAGAAAAAGAATTAAAAGCTAAGGAAGCTGAGCTCGACACAGTAGCGGCTCCCCAGGAAAAAGAAACGATTGAGTCGGAAGCGGATTCAATTTCGATCGAAGAGATCAAATCAAAGATCACAGCAGCCAACGAAGATTTCGACTGGGATGCTGACGACAAAAAATTCGGCAATTACAGCGACAAAGACCGTGAAAAATTAGAGAAAATGTATGATGGAACATTCAGCTCTATCACCAAAGGCGAAATTATCACCGGTACTGTTGTAAATGTCAACAACAAAGATGTGGTATTGAACATCGGTTTTAAATCGGATGGTTTGGTATCGGTATCTGAGTTCCGTGATACGCCTGATCTGAAGATCGGCGATACCGTTGAAGTTTATGTTGAGTCGCAGGAAGATGCTAACGGTCAGTTAGTGCTTTCGCGCAAACGCGCAAAAACTCAAAAATCATGGGAACGTATTAATTCTGCATTAGACAATGATGAGATCATCACCGGTTTTGTGAAAAGCAGAACCAAGGGTGGCTTGATTGTAGATATAATGGGCGTTGAGGCCTTTTTACCAGGTTCACAAATCGACATTAAGCCTATCAGGGATTATGACGTTTATGTGGGCAAAACAATGGAATTTAAAGTTGTTAAGATCAACCACGAGTTTAAAAACGTAGTGGTATCGCACAAAGTGCTGATCGAGGACGATTTGGAAAACCAAAAAACCGAAATTGTTGCTAAACTTGAAAAAGGACAGGTGCTGGAAGGTACGGTTAAAAACATTACCGACTTTGGTGTATTCATCGATTTGGGTGGTGTTGACGGTTTATTGCACATTACAGATATTTCGTGGGGCCGTATTGAGCACCCGCGCGAAATTTTAGCGCTGGATCAAAAGATCAACGTTGTTGTGCTTGATTTTGATGACGAGAAAAAACGTATCGCTCTTGGTTTAAAACAATTAACCCCGCACCCTTGGCAATCGCTGGATGAAAACATCCAGATCGGATCGAAGGTTAAAGGTAAAATTGTTACCGTTGCCGACTACGGCGCATTCCTTGAGATCATCCCGGGTGTTGAAGGGCTGATCCACGTATCAGAAATGTCGTGGTCGCAAAACCTGCGCAACCCGCAAGAATTTTTGAAGGTGGGCGACGAGGTTGAAGCACAGGTATTAACGCTTGACCGCGACGAGCGCAAAATGTCGTTAGGTATTAAGCAATTAACGCCTGATCCATGGCAAAATGCCGCCAAACGCTACGCAGTTGGCACACAGCATGTTGCTACCGTAAAAAACATGACCAATTTTGGCGTGTTTGTTGAGCTGGAAGACGGCATTGACGGCTTAGTGCACATCTCTGATCTTTCATGGTCTAAAAAAGTAAACCATCCGAACGAATTTACAAAGGTTGGCGAAAAATTAGACGTGGTTGTTTTAGAGCTTGATGTGGAAAACCGCAAGCTGAGCCTTGGCCATAAACAACTGGAAGAAAATCCGTGGGAAACTTTTGAAACCATCTTCACTATTAACTCGATACATGAAGGTACGGTTATAAAAGTAACCGATAAAGGCGCAATTGTAGCCTTACCTTACGGTGTTGAAGGCTTTTGCCCGACCAAACACCTGGTTAAAGAAGACGGTAAGAGCTTAAAAGCTGAAGAGTCAGCAGAGTTTAAGATCATCGAATTTAACAAGGAAAACAAGCGCATCGTTATTTCGCATTCGCGCATTTGGGAAGAAGCCCGTGCCGAGCAGCGTGTGCAGGAATTTGAAACCCGTAAAAAGGATGCAAAGTCTGCCAGCAATGCTGTGAAGAAAGTGAAAGAATCGGTTGAGAAATCTACCCTGGGCGATCTGAGCGTATTGGCACAGCTGAAAGAGCAAATGGAAGGCGCTGAAAGCAAGGCCCGCAAGGCTTCGAAAAAGCCGGCCTCTGAAGAAGAACCTTCATAGGCTTTAAATAATTTTCCCTTTGAGCCCCGCCCCAACCAAAATTGGGACGGGGCTTTTTTGTGGCCTTATCGTCTTCCTCAAACAATCCGGCAGACGAAGGTATACTTACTGGTTCATATATTCGCCCAGCTTCTGAAGGTATGTGTCATCTATATCACCGTTATTATCAGATAAAAATTTATTTACCTTATCCTGATCGGAGGCAAACGCCGCTTTAATCGCTTTCTTTTTAAGCGAGAATTTCTTTGGCTGACCGGCGGCTGGCTGTTTTATTAAATAATAATCGCTCTCGTCAACAAACTCGTCGTAATTGTTACCATGCTGTGTTATGCCGTTGTTTTCATAGTCGGCTTTAATAAATTTTGTGTCAATAGTTTTATAAATGTTGTATTTGCTACCGGAGGCTATTACCTGCACATAATGCTTGCTGTCTATTTCGGGTACGTCTTCAAAGACATAGGATTTTCCGCTGCCATCAAATAATATAAATTTTTTATTTTGACTTTTAACACCGAGATGCATATCCGTTCCACCGGTCGCAAATATTAAAGTACCATCTATTTTATCATAGTTAAACAGATAACCATCATTTTGTTTGATCGAATCTTTGGCAGTTCTTATATACCCATGTACCCAGTGGTTAAACAAAAAACGGCTTCCATGTATGTTTTCCTGGTGCGTACCAATTCTTGTTTGCGACCCTTCGGCCATATTTTGAAAACCTTCCTCCTGCATAAAAATATTGTTTAAGCTTGGGGCGATGGGGGCGCTATTGGCCGGCCCGGTGGTCATCACAATTTTGAGATCCGCGGGGTTACTGATTTTTACGTCCGCTTTCGCATAGTTAACAGCTGTAACAATAAGATGAGAGGACGGATCGGCTTTGAAACTAAATGCACCTGTACTATCCGTATAAGTAGCATACGGGTGCTGCCAATCATAAATAAATGCGAACGGTACCGGCGAGCCTTTCTGGTCGGTCACCGAGCCGCTTACAGTGACGGTTTGCGCAAAAGAAACAGCGCTGATAAAGACGAACAAACTAAATAATACGATTTTTTTCATTGTTTATAAGTGGATTTAAATATAACGCAAAAAATTAGGCATTTATATTTACATACAAGCAATGTTAATTGTAAAATATTTATAATCCGATAATCTGGGGGAAAATCGGGTTTTATACTTCACCCAATTCAATTAATCTCCGGTCATTATTCAGTTAATCACTAAAATCACTACCTTTGCCCAAATCCAACCTCGCGATGCAAAATCCAATACTGCTCGACGGACAAAAGTTTCAAATCACCTTACAGCGTTTATGTCGGCAGTTAATTGAAAATCATAACGATTTTTCGGGTTCGGTATTGATTGGCATCCAGCCGAGAGGAATTTATTTGGCGAAACGCATCGCCGACGAACTCAGGAAAATATTACCGGGAAGCAATATACAGCAGGGCGACCTGGACATT
>Ga0134126_10003693_pt1 | contig 19175 bp, 11 predicted proteins | sample KB31752_FD_96881 | JGI IMG/M metagenome (GOLD analysis project Ga0134126, IMG submission 96881) | Terrestrial soil microbial communities with excess Nitrogen fertilizer from Kellogg Biological Station, Michigan, USA - KB3-175-2 | ecosystem: Environmental > Terrestrial > Soil > Unclassified ...
AGGATCTCGAGTTCGACGATGATGACGACTTCGAGGACGAGCTCGAGGACGAGGACGATGACGAGGACGATGAAGACGACGAGGACGCAGACGACTTCGACGACGATCTCGTCGACCTCGACGACGAGTACGACGACGCCGAGGAGCAGCGCCCCAAGCCGGGGGCCGGCCACCATCGATACGAGGAGTGACGGCCGTTAGGCGGTGAGCGGGCGGAGGGGCGGTGCGCCGTCCGTTCTGATGCACGAACGGTTCACGATGATCCTATCGTGAACCGTTCATATTTATGGGGCGGACGCAGCCGGACCAATCCGGGCAGAACCGGACAGTTACTCGTAAGTGTCTGGCTCTGTCCGGCTCTGTCCGGCTTTGTCCCGTTGTGTCCGACCTAAGGTGTCACGTTCGTGACCGGTCCCATCTTCACGACCTCGAAGCTCGCGCCGGTGAGCTTCGTGAGCTCGTGCAGGTCGCTGTCGCTCCACCGCGGGTCAGGGACACCGGCGAGCATGAAACCAACGCCATCGTCGGCGACGAACGCGCCGTAGTGCTGGAGCGCGCGCAGGATCACCTGGTTGGTGGCCGAGAAGCCGGAGATGTTGACGGACTTCTTGAGGCGGACGCGCATGGCCATCGGGGGAAGACTCGTGCTCGTGCCGTCGCCGGCGGCGTGGCGGCCGGGGGCCACGTAGGCCCAGCGCGTTTTGTCGCAGCTGATGTGCAATGCGTGCGAGATCACTTTGCGCAGCACGGCTTCGTCGTAGCGGACCATCTCCGGGACCATGGGTGTGCCAGCGGCGTCGGCGGAGGTCCAGCCGGCGGGGCGCGTGGTACCCGTGGTGAGATTGAAGATGGCGCCCGATCCGGCTTTCCAGCTGCCGCCGCTCTGCGGATACGCGGCGAACACTTCGTACGACCTCCAATCTTCCCAGTCGACGACGAGCGCGTGGCGGTCGCCGGTGCTCGAGAGTCCACCCTGGATCGGTGTGTTAGGCGGAAGCGGATAGGGTCCCGGGTCGCTCTGGCCGGCGTAGTGGAAGCTGATGGGTACCTTGGGCTGCGTGCTGTGGACGACGATGAGCGGGATTCCGTTAGGCGCGCCGCGATACACGGTCCCGAAATCGGGGTGCAGCTGATTCCCCGAGCCGCAGCTCGCGATGAGTGCCGCCGAGTTGGGGTCGACGGCCGCGGTGGAGATGTCGGTGTTCCAGGGGCTCGACGCGGGGAAGATCTTTCGGCCTTTCAAGTCGGGCGTGCCGTTGCCGGTGGCGGTGAACGTCACTGATCTGCCGCCCGCGGTGGCAGTGGCCTTCGAGATGAAGAACGTTGGGCTGACGCGGAACGAGACGTGGGCCTGGCCCGAGGAATTGGTGGTTGTGGTCGCCGCCGTGACGGAGCCATCGGTGGCCGTCCACGTGACCGTGACGCCTGGGGCGACGGTTCCGTTGGACTTGCGAACGGTCACGACGAGCGGGTTGGTGACGAGTGCGCCATACGTCGCGACCTGGTTGTCGCCGCTGGCTTTGGAGATGGCGAGCGTTGACGTGGTGGCGGATGACGAGCCGTTGATGCTCCATTCCTGGCTGGCGCCGTTCTGGCACGGATACAGGATGATCGCGGAGCCGCTGCTGGTGGCCGCGTGGAGCACGCTCACGCATTTGCCGTTAATGCCGACGATTTCGCCGGTGCTGTTGAGCGTCCAGTGTTGCGCCGTGGTGCTGCGGCACGGATAGATGATGATCGGGTCGTAGGTGAGGCCTTTGGCGCCCTTGTCGGTGAGGCACATGGCGCCGCCGAACGTCGAGATGTTGCCGCTCGACTGCCACGTGAATTGTTGGCCCGCCGCGGTGCCGCAGGGTTCGAGCAGGGTGGCGACGGAGACGGTGGCGCTCCCGCGCGAGGCGTCAATGCATTTGCCGGCCGCGTTGCGCGACGCGATGGTCCCCATGCCTAACGAAGAGGCGGTGACGACGACGGGATCGAGTGAGAGGGGGCGGTCTTTGGGCGCGGTGGGCGAGTCGTGACAGGCCGCGAGGGCGAGGCCCACGACGGCCGCGGCGAGCGCCGCGGTTGAGCGACGGATGCGCACGGATGCTTCTCCGGAGTGCGATCGGCGGCTCGACTGGCATGGCGGCTCGCGGACAACAGTGGAGCGAGGCGAGCGCGGTAGCCTCGTGGCTTTGCGGACCCGTCTTTCGGCGGGGGTGCCTTTGTCGCAGGCTCCGGCGGAGCGAGCGATCCTGCCGAACGTCGTGCTTCGACTGGAGGCAGCGGATGCTGCCAAGCGGACGGTAGATAGTAGGGGCGAGGGAGCGTGGGGAGTAGATGGTGTGGGTGGAGAAATTGCGCGGTGGCTAACCGGGCAGTCAGGGCGGGCGAGGGTGCGTGGGGCGTGGCGGCGGGTGTTGTGCGTGACGCCAGCGCGTATGGTGCGCGGCGGTGCTTACACTAGGGGCGGACCTTCTATTAGTTTTCGGGTCCTGTGTGGGGCCTGTAGCTCAGGTGGTTAGAGCGCACGCCTGATAAGCGTGAGGTCGGACGTTCAACTCGTCCCAGGCCCATTGAAGCGAACACGTTGCCCCGCCTGACGATGCTTCGTTAGGAGGGGCGTGTTGCATCCATTTGGGATGGCGATGGTGTCGGTTCGTGGTGTCGGTTGGCTAACCGCCGACCGCCGCGAAATAGCGCCAACCGACCGCGAAAATGCCGAGGCAACCCCTGGCGCCTAACTGGGCCAGGCGCTAACTCCAAAGGCGCTGGCGGCAGATCCCATACCCCGTCAGGAATCGACAGATGACGAAGATGTGGCTGGCGCTTTGGTTGGTATGCTTGGCCTCGAGCCCAAGCGCACGACCACGTGCCATCGTGCAGGTACGGCCGAGCCTACGGGACGCAATCGCGTCACAGGACACCGGCCGCCTGGTGCTCGCGTCGTCGGCCGGTTGGGACTCACTGACAATCGGCGATACTTCCCGCGTGATCCTGCGGGACGCGAACGGCTCTGCACTCCCTGCATCGAAAGGACACGTTCGCTGGTCGGTTTTCAATACGAACGTCGTCACGATCGATTCAACGGGCTTGCTGCGGGCCGTTTCGTTAGGCACTGCAACGGTCGTCGCGCGTACGCCGCAGGGGCTTGCGACGCACGTGGTCACCGTGGTCCCGTTTCGCTTCCGTCTCTCGCAAATCACCACCGGCATGACGGGCACGTGCGGCATCACGGCGACCGGCGGTGCGATATGCTGGGGCGAATGGGCGGGAATCTCGTTTGGCCCTGAACACGAACTCCCGACTCGCGTGAACGGCCCTCCGCTGATCGACATTAGCGTCGGCATGGCCTATTCCTGCGGTGTCGATCGTTCAGGATCGTTGACCTGCGCAGGTATGAACTCTGGTGGCCAACTCGGACTCGGCTACGCCAACATGTTCGCCAGTGGCGTCGTCCATGACGCCGGACTCCCTGCGTTCCGATCCGTGAGCGCAGGCGTCGATTACGCCTGCGGCATCGCGAGCGATTCGACCGGCTACTGCTGGGGCACGAACGATTCCGGCCAGGTTGGCGCGCCATCGCTTCACGAACGCTGCACGCCGCTCTTGAACCAAGCACCGTGCACCACGATTCCTCTCCAACTTCCGCCGCAGTATCACTTCGTCGACCTTGTCGCCGGGTACTATCACACCTGCGGTGTCCTAACGGACCGGTCCGTCGTGTGTTGGGGCGACAACGGCGATGGTCAATTGGGCGACGGGACATATAAGACCAGCTCCACACCGGTACGCGTCGCGGGCAACGTGAAGTTTTCGAGCGTGACTGTCGGCGCCACGCACACGTGCGGCGTCGCGGTCGACGGGCGCGGGTACTGTTGGGGCAGCAACCGGCTTGGCGAACTCGGCGTGGGTGATGACACACCGACGCACAATGTGCCCGCGCCGATTGTCGGCGGGATGCGGTACCTCAGCTTGTCTGCTACGGGCACCAACAGCACCTGTGGCCTAACGCAGCCTCACGGCGTCGCATGCTGGGGCCTGGCGGAGTACAGCGTGGTCGACTCGGTAGATGCTCGCGATCAATGCACCGACAAAGCCGGGCGGTCGGTCCGGTGCGCGCGACAGCCCGTTGCGGTAGCTGATACGCACCAATTCATGTTTCTCGGACGATCTCTTGGCAGCGCCATCTGTGCGCTCGACGCAGAAGGTCGGGCATTCTGTTGGGGCTTTGGAAGCGGCAATGGCAGCATCCATCATTGCGATGACCTGCCGTCGCCGACGCTCGTCGGCGATGGACCGATCTGTGCGGAGCACGTGCGGGTCGACTAATCCCCTCAGCCAGCGTCCAGCCGTCGAGTGCCGCGGCAAATACTTGGTCAACAGTTGCTCTCGACGGAATGATGCTTGATCGAAGCCTCTTGTCTTGGTCTAACTCAACATGACGGTCTAACGTTGTCGTGTTGGATTCCCGCACATGGGAAAACCAGAAGCATATGCGACCTCTGCCACTGACGATAGCAATCAGTGCCGCTCTAATTGCGACAAGTATTCGCCCCTGAGAGAGCCCAGCGACCGCATCAGGAGGCAGCGAGCATTCTTCCGACGAGTCGGAGCGCGAAGCCGAGACGGCACTTCAACGTCGTCGTTAGGCGGGCGTCCTGTATCCGTGCTCCAGCCGAGTCACCCGGCCCGATTGGCAGCCACCTATTGGCGCGATGGCTCCCCGCGTGTATCGGCAACAGCGGTGCCCGCTTACCGGTTCTTGCCAGAGCTGCTAGAGTTGATCGTGCCCAGCTTTATTCTGCTGTTTAAGCGCGTGGGCGGATGCATGCGAACGAGGTGCCGGACGTGAACGGTCATCGATGGCTGCGCATGCCGGCGTGGACCGCCTTGATGATTTGTGGCGCCACGATGGCCTGTCACGCCGGCAAACCCGCGGCCGTCCAACCTTCCGCTCCGACGCGGGACGTGCACCTCGAATTGGACGTGTCGCTCGCGTGGGTCAAATATGCCATCGACATTCACTCGCCCGGGGACGACGGTCGGGTTGTCGGGGCGATGAAGGTGCAGACCGCCGCTGAGAATCGCGCCCATGTCGAGCGGCAGTTTGGCTGCGTGACCCGCGCCATTGAACCGCAATACGAAACTCCAATGTGGGAGTGCGCGCCGGCGTTTCATCGACGGCTCCGAACTGGGCGGGTATGCTGCGTGAGCTCGACTCGTTGGGCATCATGGCGCCGCCGCGCGACTCGCAACCCGACGCGCACGGTTGGCGCATGATCTGTAACGATGGTGCACCATGGGCGATCGAAGTCCGGACGGAAGGCGCGGTCGTCGTTCGCGATGCGCAGGTGTGCGGCCCGCGGAGTGAACGCCGGAGGGCATACGAAAACGGCATCGACTCGGTGTTCAGCCGGATCATCACGGCGGCGGGCGCACGTTAGGCATCTGGCCTGACGACAGCCCGCTCCCCTTATTCGTCTGGCTATCCGAAGGTGAACACAAAGGCGTGAACACCAGCGTCGAGGAATTCGATCTCGAACGTCCGGTCGTCCACGAAGCCCTTCTGCCGGATGAGTTGATAGAGGCGAGGCTCGCGAACGAGGCCGGTGCCGTCAGCGGAAACATCGACTCCGGCATCATCGCCGGGCGCGGCGCCATCCACCGTCACCTTGAAGCGAACCGGCTTCCCATCGGTGGTTGGGCCCAACACGAGGTGCAGGTCACGCGCGTGAAACCGGAACACGATCCCGCCGGGCGCCGATTGGAGCACGGCGCTCTCGGCGCCGACGTTCCAGAAGCCGCTGAGTCCCCAGTGATTCAACCACGGCGTGGTGAGCGGGGTGTAGCTCTGCGGCGCATCGTGCGTTAGGCGCTCGGGCGAGGCGAAGTTCTCGGCGCGGCGATAGCCGACGTAAGTTTCGGGCGATCGCACCGAGCCGCTCGGCGGCGCCTCGATTCCGCCAGCCGACGCACGCACGGTATCGCCACTGACGCCGGTGGCCGCGTTTTCCTCGAGGAGCTCCTGAATCTCGCGCTCCGTCGCGGCGTAGTCGCCCTCGCCGAAGTGGTGATACCGAATTCTCCCCTTCGCATCGATGAGGTAGTCCGCCGGCCAGTACTCGTTGTTGAACGCGCGCCAGATTTTCTGATTGTTGTCCATGGCGACCGGGTAGGCCACCTGCGCGTCGGCCACGGCACGCGCCACGTTCGCGTGCTCCTTCTCGAATGAGAATTCGGGCGTGTGGACGCCGATCACGACCAGGCCCGCGTCCTTGTACTTGGCGGCCCACGCCTCGAGGTAGGGCAGTTGTCGCAGCGAGTTGATGCAGGAGTAGGTCCAGAAGTCGACCAACACGACTTTGCCGCGCAGCGACTGGCTGGTGACGGGGCCCGAGTTGATCCACGCGACCGCGCCGTCCAAGTGAGGCATGGCCACGAGGGCCGTCGAACCGGCAACGGCCAGGGCGCGGCGAATCCACGGTGTGAGCATGGTAAAGCCGATGGGTGTGCCGTTAGGCAGCGATGATGTCGTCGATCGAACGTCGCGTCCTGCAAGATCTACCAGGACGACCCGGTTTTCCAGATGTGCCCCGCGCACAGCCGAGGCTGCCGACAAGCGAGCGGATCGTGTTCAGTCGACACCGCGCCGGGGGCGGCACACCAACGCCGGTGAGCGCCTCGAGGCGCGCCGCGTGCTTGACCGCGCGATCCGGCCGCGGTATCGTACCAGTCACATGGTGACATATCAAGTAGTGACTGCTCGCGCATGACGCCGCCATCGCGCGATCTCCTGCAGGGCACGGTGGACGTGCTCATTCTGCGCACCCTCGCCTGGCGCCCCATGCACGGCTATGGCATCGCGCGCTTCGTCCGCGACCGCTCGCAGGGCGCGATCGCCATCGAAAGCGCTGCCCTCTACCAGGCGCTCCACCGCCTCGAGCACAAGAAGTGGGTGCGGTCGTCGTGGAAGCTCACCGACACCAACCGCCGCGCCCGATGCCATGAGCTCACCGCGCTCGGCCGCGCGCACCTCCGCCGCGAGCGCAAGGAGTTGGGCACCTACATGGATGCGCTGCGGATGGTGCTCGGACCGATCTGATCGCGTGTCACGGAGACCGCCCTTATGGCCCGCCTAACTGAGCGACGTCTCTTTCGGCTCCCCTGGCGCACGGCCGGACGGATCCGCGCCGACGTGGATGACGAGATCCGCTTCGACCTCGACATGCGCACGGCGGAGCTCGTCGAGCACGGCATGTCCGAAGACGATGCGCGCCGCCAGGCGCTCGCCGAATTCGGCAACCTCGAGGAAACGCGGCGCTACTGCGCCTCGCTCGACCGCGCGGGGCAACGCGCCGAGGGGCGTGCCGAATGGCTGGCGGAGGCGGCGCAGGACGCGCGGCTCCTGTGGCGCAGCATGCGGCGCGCGCCATGGTTTGCCATCGTGGTGATCGTCACACTCGCACTCGGCATCGGCGCCAATACGGCCGTGTTCTCCGTGGTGCGCTCGACGCTCCTCGAGCGGCTGCCGTATCACGAGCCGGACCGTCTGGTGCGCCTATACGGCACGGCGCCGGGCAGGCCTAACGCACGGGGGATGCTCACGCCCGTCGAGATCGCCGCCCTGCAGCAGTCGCGCACGTTCACGGGCGTTGGCGTCTGGGGATGGTTCTCCGGCGTGACGTACGCCGGTGACCGGAGCACCGACGCGTGGCAAAGCGTGCAGGTGAGCCGGGACTTCTTCCGCGTGTTAGGCGTGCGCCCGTGGCTGGGCCGCACGATCGACGCGCGCGATGCCGGCCCCGACGCCGCACCGTCGGCGGTCCTCACCTATTCGGTCTGGCAGCAAGCCTTCGGCGGCGACTCGGGCCTGGTCGGGCGCGACATCCGGCTCAGCGGGCACAATGTCACTGTTGTCGGGATCTTGCCGCCGAACTTCGTCTCGCCGGACCGCGCGCCCGACGTCTGGCTGCCGCTCCATCCCCGGGGCCTGTTTCGCGATCCGGTTGCTGCCGAGCACCAACGCGCGTATCGAGTCGTGGGGCGTCTGGCGCCAGGCGTTAGGCGAAAGGCGCTCGAGACCGCTCTCGACGTGATGGCGCACCGCATTCGCGATGCGCACCCCGCGCTGGAGAACGAGTCGCCGGTCGCCGCCGTGCCGCTGCACGACGACATGGTCGGCGAGCTGCGGCCAGCGCTCCTGGCGGTGATGGGCGCGGCGGCGCTCGTCCTCGTGTTGGCGTGCGTGAACCTTGCCGGACTCTTCCTGTCCCGCGCGCTCGCACGCCAGCGCGAGCTCGCCGCGCGGGCGGCGTTAGGCGCGGGGCGCGGACGCCTCGTGCGCCAGCTGCTCACCGAAAGCGCGATCCTGGCACTTGCCGGCGGCGTGCTCGGCGTCGTGCTCGCCTATTGGGCGAAGCAGGCACTGGTCGATGCCGGACGCGTCATCATGCCGTCGATGGGCGCCGTGCACATCGACCTCGGCGTGCTGGGTTTCGCGCTGGCCATCTCGATCGCGAGTGCGCAGGCGTTCGGGCTCATGCCCGCGCTCATCGGCACGCGCTTCGATCTCCAAGGCTCGCTCGCGGCCGGGAGCCGCACCGGATCCGGCGGGCGCTCCGTTAGGCGCATGGGACGCCTGCTCGTCGCCGTGCAGGTGGCGCTCGCCGTCATGCTGCTCGTCGGCGCCGGGCTACTCGGCCGCACCCTCGCCGCGCTCGAGCACACCGGCGTTGGGTACGATACGAGCGCGCGCGTGCTGACGTTCGGCGTTGCGCTCACGCCGGCGCAGTACGCGGATCCCCCGCGTCAACGCGCGTTCTTCGAAGAGTTCCTGGCGCGTGTGGAAGCGCTGCACGGCGTGCGCGCCGCGGCCACGGTGGTCGTCGCGCCGTGGTTGGGATACACAGCAGGCGGACCCGACTCGCTCGTCGCCGAGGGTCGCACCGACATCGCACGTGGCACCGACATGGCGAGCCGTGTAACCGTGTCGCCCGGCTACTTCGCGGCGCTCTCGATTCCGTTGCGCCGCGGGCGCGGATTCGGCGCGCTCGATCGCAGCGATACACCGCCCGTCGCGGTCATCAACGAAGGCATGGCGCGACAGTTCTGGCCGGGCACCAATCCCCTTGGCCGGCGCATCCGGCTCGGATCGCAACATGCGCCGTGGATGCAGATTGTGGGTGTGGTCGGCGACGTGCGGGAATTTCCCTGGACGGAACCGCCCGCCACGGTCTACGTTTCGGCGCTGCAGGAGCCGCAAGGGTGGGGAACCGTCGTCGTTAGGAGCGACGGCGACTCGCGCGCGCTCGTGCCGTCGATTCGCCGCATGCTGCACGAGATGGATCCCGACGTGCCCATTCCGTCGGCGGGTGTGCATACCATGGATGACGTATTCATGAACATGCTCGCCCGTCAGCGTTTACCGATGCTGTTCAGCGGCGCGTTCGCCGTGCTCGCGCTCATTCTTGCGGCGCTCGGCGTCTACAGCATCATGGCGTATTCGGTCACGGCGCGGCAGCGCGAATTCGGGATTCGCGCCGCGCTCGGTGCGCGTCGAACCAACGTCCTAACGCTTGTCGTGCGCCAAGGGATGACGATGGCCGTCATTGGCGCGGCCGGCGGTCTCATCGTTGCCGCGGCTGCCGCGCGGCTTCTGTCCGGCCTGCTGATTGGCGTGACGCCCCACGACCCGGCTACGTTCGTGACCGTGCCGCTCGTGTTGCTGACGGTCAGCGGCGTGGCGTGTTTCGTTCCGGCCCGGCGCGCGATGTCGGTCGACCCACTGGAGGCCCTTCGCGCCGAGTAGTTAGGCGCGCCTTACGGAGCGCTCGCGCGGCTTGACACGCCGCAAAAATCCTCGCATGCTGAGATACCTCATACGCGAGGCTGCTCCCATGAAGGTTGTTTGTGCGATCGCTCCACTGTTCGTCGTCGTCACCGCGTGCTCGTCCTCGGAGCTCGCGCCACGGGCTGGTGTCACGTTGCTGGTGACGAACGAAACCTGTACCGGCGGCACGTGCCAGCCACTGGAGGTGATCGCGTTCCCCAACGTGCAGACCAGAACCCCAGGCGGCCCGGTGACCATCGACCTCGGATCGCTGACGGCGCAGCAGCAGTGTTTCATGCTGCCGACCAGCCTCCAGTTCCGGATCTTCGACGAAGCGTCCGGTGAGGTGGACATCATCGATTGGAGCGACGCGCAGGGACTGAGCCTGGCCGCGCTGGCGCCTAACACACCAGTCGCCCAGGCGAGCCCAACGACGCGGGCGTTCGTACCAGCCGCGGCCGGCGGCTGGAGAATCAGCCTGCCATCCGGCAACGCGGTGAGCTTCGCACCGGCCTGTAGTTCGGGGCGCGGACCGACGTGAGGAGCGCCAGCGAGCGACGCGGTCCGCGCCGCTCAGCGCCTAACGCAGTATGTTGATCGCAATGACCGGCGTGATCGATCGCGTCGTGTGGTGACCCTGCGGAATCACACGCATCGCGAGTAAGACGCCAAGGTTCGGCGTCCAGCTGTACTCGACCGCCGGCGCGATGGCGAACGCATCCGACGCGGGCGCATCGAACCGCGCGGGCGCCGTCGCGCCGGCGGAGTCGGCGAGCTCCATCCCGCGAACACGCGTGGCGGCCTGGTAGCGGTTGTTGAACTCGAGCGCGAGCACCCAGCTCCGCGTGAGGCTGTACTCCCATGCCACGTCCGCCGCGAACGCCGCGCCGGGTGTCGCCGTTCCCCGGAACGCGCCGTCGGTGCCGTACACGCTCACGCCGTCCACGTTGGCGGTGCTCGAGAAGGCCTGCGACACGTTGAACCGCATCCGCAGGATGCGACCGTTAGGCGTCCAGAAGTAGCTCTGCGTGTAGAGGGACAACGTCGTGGTGTATACTCCGCTGCCGAACCCGTCGCTCGTCCGCTCGCCGAGGCGCTGGTAGCGGCCCGTGGGGAACGTCTCGGTGACGTTGAACGCAGTCTGCGGCAGCCAGCTGCCGGGATGACGGCGCAGGAGGCGCATCTGCGCGATCGCACTCACGTCGCCTAACCCAATACCCGAGCTGCTGGGAGCCCCGCCGAGGGTGTTGAAACCGGCGGTCGGTGAGGCGCCGACCGTCAATCCATCGACGAGTCCGTACAGGATGTACGTGAGGTTCCCGTAGCTGTGTGCGCGTCCGGCGCTCACATCGTAGAAGTACGGCTCGATGAGAAAGTGACCGGGCGTCAGCGTGCCGGAGCCGGGAGCGATCATGGGACCGGTCCACCATGCATCGTCCACCGACTGGCGCTGGACAGGGCACGCGTGGATGCACGACGGCCCGCTGTCCGTCGGCGTCTGAGCCGCGATCGGCGACGCGAGGCCCGTTCCCAACGCGCAGCCCACGAGACAACACGCGATTCTGACGAATCCCGGCATTGATCGGCCCTCGCCGCAGCTGTCGTTAGGCGGGATCCCGGCCGGCCGTTCGTGGCCTTCCCGGGGGTGTCCATGAGTGAGAGTAGGGTGGCGAGTGGCTTGCCTCAATAGCCGCTTGAGTGCAAACTGATATAACCACTTTCCTGATACATCATGCCACGCTTGGCGCCGAGTTTCGTGCCGCCGGTCGCGATCGATGCCCGACGACGCACGCCGATCTATCGACAGTTGTACGAGTGGTTTCGCACAGCGATCCTGGCGGGTCAGCTGCGACCGGGACAGCGCGTGCCGTCCACGCGCCAGCTCGCCGCCGAGCTGGGCGTCTCGCGCATTCCGGTGCTCGGCGCGTACGAGCAGCTCCACGCCGAGGGCTACCTCGAGACGTTCGTCGGGGCGGGGACGTGCGTGGCGCGATCGATTCCCGAGCGCGCGTCGCTCATCGGCCGGCCCGCGGCACGCCACGCAACGACGCGGGCGACCAACGGCGGCGGTCCGCGACGCACGTCGCGGCTGTCGGGAACGATCTTTCAGACCGACCAGTCCTGGTTAGGCAATCCCGGCGCGTTCCGGATCAGCCTGCCGGCGCTCGACCAATTTCCGGCTGCGGTGTGGGCACGGCTGGTGAACCGTCACGCGCGGCGCATCACGCGTGCGATGATGGCGTACGGCGATCCGATGGGCGACCGGTCGCTCCGTGAGGCAATCGCCGAGTACGTCGGCGCGGCGCGCGCCGTGCGGTGCGACGCGTCGCAGATCATGGTGACCACGGGGTCGCAGCAGGGATTGTTGGTCACGGCGCGCGTACTGCTCGACGCGCGCGACGCCGTATGGATGGAGGATCCCGCGTATCCCGGCGCGCGACAGGCCCTGCTCGCGGCGGGCGCGCGGATGGTGCCCGTGCCGGTCGACGAGGATGGCCTGGACGTCGCCCGGGGCACGCGCGCGGCGCCGTCGGCCCGCGCGGTCTACATCACGCCATCCCATCAACATCCGTTAGGCGTGACGATGAGCGCCACTCGGCGAATGACGCTCCTGGATTGGGCCTCGCGCGCCGGCGCGTGGATCATCGAGGACGACTACGACAGCGAGTACCGGTTCGACAGCCGGCCGATTGCGTCGCTGCACAGTATGGATACCGACGCGCGCGTGATCTACCTCGGCACGTTCAGCAAGGTGTTGTTCCCGGCGCTCCGGTTAGGCTACGTGGTCGTGCCCAAAGACCTGATTCCCGCATTCTCGGCGATGCGCGATGCATCCGACGTGTTCTCGTCGACGCTCTATCAGGCCGTGGTGAACGACTTCATCCGCGAAGGGCACTTCGCGCGACACATCCGGCGCATGCGCATGGTGTACATGGAGCGGCGGCAGGCGCTGGTGGATGCGATTGGCGCCGAGGCGGGCGACAGGCTGGAGGTGATCGGTGCGGCGGCGGGGCTGCACCTCGCGGCGCTGCTGCGGCCCGGCGTGAGCGACGAAGCGGTCGCACGGCGCGCGGCCGCGAAGGGCATTCTTGTCACACCGCTTTCCAGTTGCTACTTCAGTCCGCCAACGCGCGGCGGGCTCATCCTTGGATACGGCGGAACGACGGCGCACGAGATCCGAGAGGGCGTACGGAAGCTCGCGGCGTGCCTGGACACCTAGGCACGACAAGCAGTTAGGCCTCGAGACGTCACGGCGGCCGTGGCTGTTCTTCCTAACGGGCGACGCGGGATGCATATTGCCTGCGCCCGACGTTGGGCAGAGTGGCGTCGAAGACCACATCCTTCCCGCACCGACACATGAACGGCATGGCATTCGGCTCGGACGTTGGGCCGGGCTCCCTCTGGATGGATGCCGCCGGCATCGTGTTCGTCGTCCTTCTCCTGCTCGCCTGGCTGTTCATGGCAGCCAACCTCGCACTTCGCGGAGACACCGTGGAAAAGCCTAACCGCATACCGCAGTTCTATGGGTTCACCGTGTGCCTGTTGGCGATCGTCGTCGGCCTCATCACCATCTCATCGATCATCGGCACGATGTTCGACCGTGCCAACCCGCTCGACTCGAGCGGAACCTTTGGCGAATCCCTAACCTCCTTTAGCGCGTTCAAAGCGACCGGCAGGGGACGCTTCGTACTCGTGGAGTCACGAGTCGCCGGGGTCGGAGTCCAACCAAACACCAAGGACTCGACGCGCGTCAGGTCGGATTCATCGATGCGCGCGGAGTACGACGCCCGTGTGAGCGACCGCATCGCGCATGTGCGGTACGACACGAACAAATCACTAGTGACGAATGGCATGCTGTTGCTGGCGGCGATCGTGCTGTTCGTCGTCCACTGGCGCTGGCTGCGCCGCACGAACGGCGCAGCCCCCGCCTGACGCCGCCTAACGCGCATCCAGCCGGCGGCCGGCGTTCAGGTCGTCCCAGTTCATGATGGCGTTGAACACCAGCGTGTAGCTGCCGATCGTCTCGCCACGGTACACGGGGTTGTTGGCGAACAACACCACGTGGCCCTTGCCGGACGGCGCGTCGATCACCACGGCGCGGTCGGCGATGTCGCGGCCACCGTCGAGCAATCCGGACACGAGCAGGTGGCTCTGGTCCGCATAACGCAGAATCACGCGCGGACGCTGGTCGGGCGGAATCACATCGAGCGCGTTGCGCATCTGGTCGTCCGTGATGGGCTGCGCCTGCCACGGTTCCACGTGCGGCTCGACGGGCGCCTGCTCGTCGGGCGTGAGCGGCGGACGACCTTGCACGGTCTCTGGTTCGTCGGCGGTGCCGCGGCCGGTCTCGCGCGTAACACTCTCGCCGCCTAACCGGCGCCGCCGGCCGCGGCCGCCGTAGACGTTGCTCACGCCGTAGCTCTCGCCGTCGTCGCTGTAGACGGCCAGGCTGTCCGTGATACCGTAGGCGATCGGGCTCGTCGCGTCGACGAGCCGCGTCCGCAACAAGCTTCCTACTACTTCCTGCGAGTGCGGACTCTCGCTGCTCACACCGTTGGTCAGGCCCACCTGCATCGCGAGATCCGAGATGTCGCCGGCCGTGATGAGCAGTCCGCCGCTCTTCACGAAGGCCTGCAGGTGCGCGATGCCGGTCCAGCCGAGTCCGGGGCGGATGTCATCGGTAGACGCGAGGCGGCCAATGTTGGGCGTCTCCGGCGTGGTCTTCCAGGGCAGCGGGTTTCGCCACATCGGCATGCCGGCGATGATCGCATCGATGCTGTAGCCGGCCGGCGGGAACACGAGGACATCGTATTTCGCGTTGAGGTCGGCCGTCGCCGCGACATCCTGCGTGCTGATGTACTCGTACGGCACGTGCTGCGCGTCGAACGCCAGCCGCCACCATCCTTCGGTTTGCGTGCCTTCCCACGGGTGCACGATCGCGATGCGCGGCGCGCGGGCGGGGTGGGCCTTTACGTTAGGCGCGGCGCCCAGCGCATACGATTGGATGCCTAACGCAGTGGCGGCCTGGTCGAGCTCATCGCGGCTCACGCCGCTCACGAGCATCGAGCCGCGCGCGAAGTGGCGTCCCGCCGCGTCGAACGGCTCCTCGGCCACGCGGATGTCGGCCGACGTGAGCCGGTAGCGGAGCGTGATCAGCGCATCGTCCCCCGTGTTGTCGATCGCGAACGTCGAGCCCGAGCCGCGGACGCCGCCGGGTGCCGCGACATCGCCGGTGACGCGCGTCATCGGCGCGCGGAGAACCGCGGCGTCCATCACGCGCACGCACTGCACGGCGAATCCTTCGGGGAACGTCCAGCCGGTGTCGTCGTACGGATGCTTCTGCGGATCGTCCGGCGACCAGTACTGGTAGTCGAGGATCGCGTCGGCGATGCGCGAGTACGGCTGGTCCATGCGGATGATGTAACTGCCGGCGGGGAACGTACGCGATACGGTCTTGGCGGCTGCGGTTGTCGTGTCGGCGCGGTGCGCGCGTCCGCCGCGTTGGGCATGGTCGCCTGCGGGCGCGCCGTGCGATGCGGGCACCTGAACCGTGAACGGCGCCGTGGCGCGCGAGATTTCCACGTGCTGGCGCTGCATCACCCGCATCAACTCCGCCTGCGCGCCTAACCGGGGATCGTCGGCGGGCAGCACGTAGGCGGCAGGGCCTTCGGTTTTCGCCTTGAGGATGGAGCGCTTGGACTTGGTGTAGAAGTTCTCCAGGAAGAGCTGGCGGTTCTCGGCGAAATACTCGAGCGAGACGAGCAAGCCCGTCTGCTCGTAGTTGTTGTTGTCGCGGAGCGACCATTTGACGCGCGGCAGCGGTGGATCCTGGCGGTACCACGTCTTGGCCGTTTCATCCGACGAGAGGGTGCGCTCGACGGTCTCCGCCGTTCCGCCGTTGCCGAACGTCTCGTACAACCGGCTGATGCCGTTGTGCAGCGCGGCGATGAACATCAAGTAGCCCGGCGACCACGTGTCGAAGTCGCCGTGCGCGAATACGCCCGGCATGCCGAAGCGCGTCATCTCCTGCACGTTGTTCCAGCCGATCATCTGCCACTCGTTGGCGAGCAGCGGATCGATCCACGCGTTGTACGGCTCGTCGCCGATGGTGTTGTCGTAGAGATACGGCACCGACTCGTGCAGATCGTGCAGCACCTGCGCGTTCCACGCGACGTAGGTGTTCATCACGTTCCGCGTGAGCTTGAGCGTCACGCCCATCGCATCGCGGTTATTGTCGTGCGCCACGTAGTGGCCCCAGTAAATGAGCGGGAGCGGCGTGTCGTTCGGGTGCGCCATGTGCCAGCGCACGATGTCGACTAACCGATCGCGGCCATCGACCTCGACGATCGGCGTGATGAGCGTGATCAGGTGATCGCGGATGTTCGCGATGTACGGGCTCTCGTCCACCGCGAGGCGATATGCGAGCTCCATGAGCGCGGTCGGTGCACCGGACTCGGTCGAGTGAATCGTGCCGGTGATGTAGTAGACCGGCACCGTCTCGGGGATGAGTTTCGCGGCGGTCGAGTCGTTCATGTCGATCGTGCGCGGGTCGGCGAGCTTGGCGAGATTCGCCTTGTTGCGATCGAGGTTCTTCCAGATCTCCTCGGACGCGATGCCGACGACGATCATCTCGCGGCCTTCCTCCGTCGTGCCGATCGACCACACGCGAACGCGCGGGCTCGCCTTGGCGAGCATGCGCATGTACTCGTACACTTGCGACGAATACGGCAGATTGTTGCGGGCGCCCGCGATGTCGCCCAACACAGACTTGGGTGTGGGCACGGTGTTTGATGCGGGCAGGTAGTCGACGAGCGGCGACGTGAAGAACGGCTCCGTCGTGTATTCCTTGATCTTCGCCGTGTACGCGGAGTCGACGGGCTGGCGCGGGTCGCGTCCCGGCGTTAGGCCGTGCAGCTCGCCTTGGGCGCGCACCGGGCCAACGCCGGCGATGGCGGCGATCGTGAACGCGACGAGACAGGCGCAGGTGGAGCAGCGCTTCATGACGAGCCTCGGCAAAGATCGGGAAGGAAACGCGATGTCGAACGTTCGGCGCAGGAAACTGCACACCGGCGCAGCGCGCCGCCAGCGGGCGTCAAGTCAGAAGGCTGTGCCGAGTGCGAGGTGAATCTGGAACCGACGATACCACTGTGTGGGGACGTCGGCGATCGGCGTGCCGGCGATGATCGCGTCGAGCACTTTCTGCGGGTCGCGTACGTCGTCGAGCGACGGATTGACCTTGTACCCAACCGACACCCGCACCGCGCCGATCACCGTCTTGTAGTCGACGCCGGCGCCGACGGACGTGAAGAAGCGGTCGTCGCCCGGGAGGGTGAAGCTGGTTCTGAACCGCCGATCGGGCGTCCAGACGCGGCCGCCGTCGATGAACACGTGCGAACCCCAGTTGTCGCCTAACCCTGGGAACGGGAGCCGGAGCTCGAACGTACCCGCCACGCGCGCGAGACCGCCGATGGGCACGTAGCCGCTCGCGACGGCCGTGGTGTCGGTGCCGGTGACGTGGAATCGCAGGTCCGGGAACTTGGGGCCAAGGAGCCCGCTGCTCCAGCCGCGGACGTCGGTGGCGCCGCCGGCCGTGAACGCAACGTCTCGCAGCTCGAGGAATTTGAGCGTCGAATCGCTGCCGCCTAACAATAGGCTCTTGCCGCGCGGGTACAGCCGGCCGGCGCTGAACCGGACGGCGATGCCGACACGCCGATTGATCGGATGGTACGCGGCGCCGGTGACGTCGAGGCGCGTGTACTCCACCGTGTTGAGCGCGCTGCCCGCCGTGAGCTCGACGCTCGGCCGGAGCACGAATCCCTGGCGCGGCGCGGTGACGTTGTCGAGGGTGCCCAGCGTCGCGTCGAAGGTGAGCGTGCTCCGCCGGACCGTCGTGTGCAACGAGCCGAGCAGCGCGTTTTGGGCCAGCAGCGTGAGAAAATCGATGCGGCCCGACGAGAAGTCGCCGTTGCGGTACTGCAGGACGTGGCGGCTCGAGTAACTGTACTTGCCCGAGAGGAGCAGAATCGGGCCTAACCGATAGAGGAGCGTGGCGTCCGAGCCGATGGCCCACGAGCGGTCGCGAAAATCGTCGCGGTACTCGGCGAACGGGCTGAGCAGCGCCGACAGCTCGGGTATCTCCACGTACGGCTGCTTGAGCGTCGCCACCGCGCGCACGAAGCGTTCGGGATTCTGGTCGACGGCCAGCCAGGCGGTCGACGTGCCTAACGACGTGGTGAGCGTGCGCGCGTCATTGGTGAAGTTGCGGTGCGTCCAGACGACTTGTGCGGTGACGCCATCCTGCGACGAGTATCCCGTCTCTCCGGTGACGACGTGCACCGGTTGCTCGGTGACCGCGACGTTGATGCCAACCGCGGTGTCCGGCTTCTGTCCGGGCGCGAGCTCGACACGCGCCTCGCGAATGATGTCCAAGCCCTGAATGGCCCGACGGCCCTTCGACAGCTCGGACGCGGTGTAATAGTCGCCGACGCGGAACGGCAGCTCACGCTTGATGACGTGGTCGCTGAGCAGGTCGTTCCCCGTGACGTCGATGCGCACGACGTGCGCGCGCGGTCCCGGCCGGAGACGCATCTCGAGCATCGCCGTGTCGGCGGCGGTATCGACCAGCGTGCGTGACCAGACTCTCCCGAACGCGTAGCCGAGGTTGCGCATCGCCGTTCGCGCCCGGCGCTCTGCGTTAGACGCTTCGATCGAGCCGAACCGATGGTCTTGCGCGGGGGCCATGGCGCGGCGGGCCGCGCGGAGCACGTCGGGCGGCAAGGGCTTGGCGGAGTCGATGCCCGCGCTGTCGCCGGTCACCACGCGTACGCTGCGCAGCAGCGTGGGCTTGCCCTCGTCGATCACGAACACGACGTCGGCGCGGCGCTTGGCCGTGTCGGGTTTCACCTCGAAGCCGACGTCGGTGTGCAGGATGCCGCGCTGCTCGTAGTAGTCGCGGATGCGGACCGCGTCGCGCTCTAGCTCGAGCGGATCGAAGTTAGGCATCGGCGGCCGCTCGCGCCGGAACAGAAAGTCCAGCAGCTTGCCGAAGATGCCCTCGGGCGCCGGCGCCGTGGTCGCGATGTGTTGACTGATGTCGTCCGCGCTCAGCGTGTGGTCGTGGACCCATCGGAAATCGATCGAGCGCACGCGCGTGCCCGGCGGCAGGACCATCGGGGCTTGCTGCGCCGCCGCACGCTGCGCGGTGAACGTCGACAGCGGCGCGGCCGCGAGCACGAGCAGGAGTCGTCGAAACCGCACCGTTAGTACGAGTACCGCGAGCGTAGCAGAAAGCGCATGTCGGCCACGCCTCCCTCGAGGCGCATCAGCAGCCACTTGAACGCGTTGTACTCCACTTGTGCCT
>Ga0134126_10003694_pt1 | contig 19175 bp, 14 predicted proteins | sample KB31752_FD_96881 | JGI IMG/M metagenome (GOLD analysis project Ga0134126, IMG submission 96881) | Terrestrial soil microbial communities with excess Nitrogen fertilizer from Kellogg Biological Station, Michigan, USA - KB3-175-2 | ecosystem: Environmental > Terrestrial > Soil > Unclassified ...
GTCCACCACGGGAAAGCCTGCGTGCTACCGGCAGAAATGATGCCAGACGGATCGACCGCAATCGGAATCATGCGCTTCTGAGCCACGGCAAGAGGCGTGCAGGTATGGAGGGTGATGTTCCACATTGAAAGAATTTTGGTTCCCATAGATTTCTCTAACAGCAGCCTTGTAGCGGTGAATCATGCAAGCGCGTTAGCGAGACACTTTCACTCAGCGATCACCCTGCTTCACGTAAGCGAAGTCTTAGTTGTTCACCCCTTGAGCGGCCCTTTAGGATTTGGGGTCTCATCCGGTGAAGCTGAACGAGCCGAACACTTGACCAGACGACAAAAGGAATTAGACGAGTTCGGCATCACCCAGCTTGTTGGAGTCTCTGTCAAGCGCCTGCTATGCAGCGGCGATCCCGCGAAACTGATCGTCCAGCGCGCAAACGACGAAAAATCAGAGCTGATTCTCATGCCCACTCACGGACACGGCTCCTTTCGTCGGTTCCTTCTCGGCTCGGTCACCGCCAAGGTCTTGCATGACGCAGAATGCCCAGTATGGACCGGCACCCATCTCGCAGAGATGCCGACGCTCACTCCAGCCGATATCCGCCACGTCATGTGCGCCGTGAACTTCGGGCCGCAAAGTTTGAAAACGATCTGTTGGGCGGCCGGCTTTGCCTCGGAATTTAGCGCCAAGCTGACGGTGATTCACGCTGTGTTCGACAATCCGCCGAGCCTTCCGGACCGTTACATGTTCTACTGGCAGGACCAGTCGCACGTCGGGGCTAATGAGCGCCTTCGTGGCCTCTTGCTCGATTCGGGGATTCGGGCCGATGCGCTCGTGGTCAGCGACGGCGACATACCACGAGCGCTCTCCGCAGCGGCCAAGGAGAAAGAAGCGGGACTTTTGGTGATCGGCCGGAGTTGCGCGGGAGATATGACGAGGCGTCTCGGCACGCATACGTATTCGATCATCTGCAATGCCCCGTGTCCGGTGGTGAGTATCTGATCTTCAAAGGAACCGATTATGCCAAGCATCAAGAAGATCCTCTTCCCTGTAGATTTCTCGCAGCGCGCAGTCGGCGCGGCCCGGTATATCGAGTCGATCGCGGGGCGATTTGAGGCTGAGATCATGTTGCTGCACGTGGTCGATTTGGCTACCCATGTTTCGATGGCGACGCGTGTGCAGCCGTCTCGCCAGGAGCAGCTAGAGTCGTTTCTTCCCCGCGATCTCAGACAATTCGTGACACGAACAGTTAGCACCGTAGGAGATCCGGCGGAGGAAATCGTCAAGATGGTACGGTCCTGGGCTCCGGATCTCGTCATGATGCCGAGTTACGGCCTTGGCTTCTTTCGTCCCTCCCTGCTTGGCTCGGTTACTGCGAAGGTGCTGCACGACATAGGCTGCCCTGTTTGGACAAGCGTCCACGCCGAAGACGCGCTACCCTTAGAGCGCGTCGGCTACACGAAGGTGCTGTGTGCGATTGATCTTGGAGAACGCAGCCGGCAGATCTTCGAATGGGCTCGTTCCTTCGCAGGCGAGTATCAGTCTGAGCTGGGAATCATGCACGCCCCGCCACTGGTAGAAGCTCCGCCTTTGGTGGCGGAAGCCAGAGGCCGCATCGCCGCTCTTCTCTCCGCAGCAGGTGCGAACGCTACCGTTCTCGTGGATGGCGGCGAACCCGCTAAGGCAGTTGCCTGCGCGGCAAAGGAGTTTCACGCCGACTTGCTCATCATCGGCCGTCATAGCGGCAGCGGAGACGAAGGATATCTACGCCACCACGCATACGGCATCATTCGCGAGTCGCCCTGCCCGGTAATCAGCATATAGAGCAGGACTGAGCCATATGGCGCAAAAGTGAGGCTTCTGGCGCAGGATTTCGAATCCGAGTTAAACCGCTTCCCATGGCCAGCATTGCTTTGTCAGCTGGGGACCAAATACAATCTTTCATCAGCCCAACATGGGATGCATTTGAGGTTGTCGCTCGCGTAAGCCGAGGTCGGCCGGACCGACATTCCCGCTCAGCGGTCGATGCAGATTTCGTCGATTATGTCCTTCGTTCAGAAGCGAGAAAACTTGAGGCAGTTGCTAAAGATCGTCGGAGACAACAGGGTGATGAGGAGTTGGCTGGCGAGTCCTAGGCTCACGACCGATCACCGTAGGAAGATCGAAATGGCTCTGATTGTCTGGACAGTAGAACTCCTCACATTCCTGCTCTCGTCCACGGACGATCCGCCTCCCGCGTAAAACGCCACGCTGGGCCGTAATAACGGTAGCCTGGCGTTCATCGAGCCCACCGTCGTAGTACAAGACGACGCAGTCGCGCGTGCGACCAAGCTCGTGCGCGCGTGCTGTGTTCGAATAGAGCGCAGTGTAGTCGCGCTCGCCGCGATGAGTATGCAAGATCGGAAGCCATGCGTCTCTCCGAGGATTAAAGCGCCGGGGCGCGATTGTAGGGAGCTCACCACTGGCCGCTTTATCCCGATACTCGCGGTCAACATCGAGGAGTTCTTCCACCGACGGCTCATCTGTCTTGATTCTTTGTCCTTGCACGCGTACGCGCCCCAACCGTGTGGCCAAGGTGTCGATGATGTCGGCGAGCTTCTTTTTGCCGATTCCGGCAATATCGAAAAGCCGGCCATTGTGTGCGGCTGCCTCCAAATCCTCCAAGGAGTCGATCTCAAACTCGTTATGGAGACGTTCGGCCAAGGCATGGCCGATGCCCGGGACTGATTCGAACAGCGCGACGGGATCCGTTTCGCCTCGCAACCGATTCAACATCGGAAGGCGCCCGGTTGTAATCAGAATCCGGAGGGATGTCGCCAGGCGGTCCCCAATTCCGACGACAGCGCGCAGGCCTTCCTCACCATCCTCGCGCCAGATTTCGGCGAGCGGCTTGGGCAGGTGTCGAATGCTCACCGCGCCCGCCGGTATGCCTGAACGCGGAAGGGTTTGGCCCGCTGCGCCTCCAAGAGATCGGCCACCTCTTCCAGGCGGCGGGCGATTTCGACGTTTTGCATGATTACGGGGACTCGGCTACGGCTTGAGCTCTAGATGCTCGCGGAACCAGTCTCGCGCCAACGCGGCTACTCTGACCAAAGCCCCCGGTTCTTCAAACAGGTGAGTGGCTCCCGGGATAATTTCGAGCTTATGCTTTGTCTGACGCGGGAGCTGGGCCATCGCCGAGTAGTTTAGGTCAAGAACCACCGTATCCTCGCCACCCACGATGAACAGCGTAGGCGCCAGGACTCCCTTGAGTGCCGCGCCTGCTAGGTCTGGCCGACCTCCCCGTGAGACCAACGCCCGGACGGTCTGCGGGCGTTCCGCAGCCGCAACCAAGGCTGCTGCGGCACCCGTGCTGGCTCCGAAGTACCCGAGACCTAAATTCTTTAAGACGGGTTGCCGGCCGATCCAGTCGGTAATCCCAGCAAGGCGGTTACCAAGCAGAGAGATGTCGAATCGCAACTCCGCGGTTTGGATATCGATTGCTTCTTCCTCTTCCGTCAGGAGGTCCGTTAGAACTGTCCCGATTGCGCCGCGATTCAGAACATCGGCCACGTGGCGATTCCTCGGGCTGTGGTGGCTGCTCCCACTGCCGTGGGCGAATAGCACCAAGCCCGCGGCACGGTCCGGCAGGGAAACGTCCGCGGCGAGCTCGATCCTGCCCAGGCGTATGAGTGTTGCAACTTGTTCCATTGGTCACTCCTATCCGAACCCCTCTCGTGCAGTTGGCGTGCCATTTGGTTCGTAAGTTGCTGTCCATATAGAAAGGTGACCGATATGCTCGACGCAACTCTCCCTATTGTTACGGATCTAGTTCGCGATGCCGCCCACCCTCTCACAGGCGCCGCGGTGGATTATGATCCCCTGCTTGAATTCATTGGCGATGCGCGCTTTGTTCTCCTTGGGGAGGCATCGCACGGAACGCACGAGTTCTATCGGCAGCGCGCTCAGATCACGAAGCGGCTGATTCAAGAAAAAGGCTTTACGGCAGTCGCCGTGGAAGCGGACTGGCCGGACGCGTATCGCGTCAACCGCTACGTGCGTGGCGCGAGTACGGATTCCGATGCAGTCGAGGCTCTTGCTGGCTTCAAACGGTTTCCCGCCTGGATGTGGCGTAACGCGGATGTCCTCGATTTCATCGGCTGGCTCCGCACATACAATGACTCACTTCCGGCCGGCGCCATAAAGACTGGCTTTTATGGGCTCGATCTCTACAGCCTGCACGCCTCGATCGAGGCGGTTCTGAACTATCTGGACAAGATCGATCCGGTAGGAGCCCAGCGAGCTCGCCATCGGTATGCGTGCTTCGAGCATTTCGGCGCAGATCCCCAGGAGTATGGTTACGCTGCGGGTCTGGGACTCAGTCATACTTGCGAATCCGAGGTGATCGCTCAACTGATCGATCTGCAAAGGCGTGCGGCCGAGTATGCACGCCGCGATGGCCGCATCGCGGCGGATGATTTCTTCTACGCCGAGCAGAACGCCCGTCTCGTGAAGAACGCAGAGCAATACTATCGTACGATGTTTCGAGGACGAATCTCATCCTGGAATCTGCGCGATACACACATGGTGGACACGTTGGATTCACTTGTCGAATACTCCGCGCTGCACGGTCAGCGCGGAAAGGTAGTGTTGTGGGCACACAACTCCCACCTAGGAGACGCGCGCGCCACCCAGATGGGCCGAGCGGGCGAGTGGAACGTCGGACAATTGATCCGTCAAAAGTACGGCAGTGAGTGTGTGTTGGTTGGTTTCACCACCTATGGCGGCACAGTAACGGCGGCTTCGAACTGGGGTGGGCCGGCGGAGCGGAAAACAGTACGTCCAGCGTTGCCGGGGAGCTACGAATCGCTATTCCACGACTCCCAGCGTGACAGGAATATATCGGCATTCCTACTCACGCTACCACACGATACGCACGTCGTATTGGGGCTCCGGGAGCCTATGCTAGAGCGCGCGATTGGTGTGATCTATCTACCAGAATCTGAACTCGCCAGCCACTATTTTCACGCACGAATCTCAGATCAGTTCGACGCGGTCATTCACTTCGACCAAACCCGAGCGGTCGAGCCGCTTGAGCCCACAGGAGAATGGGAGGCAGGCGAACCTGCCGAGACCTTTCCTTCCGGAGTCTAGGCCAAATGTGTAGAAGCAGATCGGGCGGTTTGTGTAGTGAATTGGGCCAGAGCCAAACGGGCTGCGTCTGCGCCGGCCCAAATCATTCGTTCGACTGCCGAAGGACTCGGGAAGTAACCGCTAAGGGAGATTCTGGGATGAATGAGGACATCGGTGTGGCGGACAGCGGAGTGGTAATGCGAAGGATACGTGCGGCCTGCCCGTGGATGATGAGGATGAATGCCGATCCCGCGCAATAAAGAGCTGACCTCCCAGACGTCGGAGCCGATGACGAACTCCGCACCCATACTCCGGCATGCTTCCGATGGGAGAACGCAGGCAATGCCCCCATCTTTGAGCCGTTTTCCTTCGCGTCTGACCGGCCGACGGATTCCGCGCAGCGCGCAACTCGCGCTGATTGCGGAGGCAAGTTCGCCCTTAATGATAACCATTGCTCGCCTCTCTGGCACCTCGGTCGTGATGGCAGCAAATGGGAGCTTTAGGTCCGCAAAAGTGCTGGGAAGGTACTTGGTACAAAATCGCTCAAGCGCCTCACCATGCAGGAGACAGGGCCAGAAGATCTTGCGGGCCAGGGTTGCGATGTCGCCCCAGTCCATGCCAGCTGCGAGCATCGCGCCGATCAGACTGCCAGCGCTGGTTCCGGTTATTAGAGCTGGCGTGACGCCGGCCTCTGACAGAGCCTTAACGACACCGCTATGGGCGAGTGCTCGCACGGAGCCACCGCTGAGAGCCAATCCAACACGGTTGGAGCGAAGCTGATGCAACCCACGCATCCAGATCCAGTATATCGAGCGCCATTGCAGAGCCTTGCGGGTGAAGAGCCACGGAATTGTGTGACGGAAATCCGCCGGCTAGCCGGGCTCCGTCACTCGAAAACCATTCCTTCTTCGGAAATGTTTCACAAAACTGGAAGGAACCGGCTCACAGGAGCGATCGACACGGCGCTCGAGTTCATCAGGCGATACTTGCCGCCGATTCATTGGGCCGCAACAAGGCTGATGGCCGGTTTGTTGTACGGGTATGCACGCGCCGTTCGGGCGACCGCGGAAATAGTGACATTGGGCAGTTACCGATGGCCGGATTTTCCAAAAGGATCCATACTCGCGATCTGGCACGGAAGCGCTCCTTCGTTGTTAGTGGCGTTTACGGCTCGGAAACCCAACATGCCGGTGAAATTAATGGTCTCCCGCGATCCGCGAGGAGATTGCGTTGCGCTGTTCTGCCGATGGCTTGGCTTCGACGTTGTCAGAGGGGATGCGGGCCACGGCGGGTGGAAGGCTCTGATCGGTATGGCGAACGAAGTGTGTAGCGGCGCCGTGGCGCTGATTTCTCCCGATGGCGGTGGGCCGCCTTTTGTTGCGAGGGTTGGGGCGGCCGCGCTTGCATCGACCCTTCGTGTGCCTCTGATCCCGGTTGGTGTGGATTGCCGCCCCTGTGTATTCGAGCGGCACAAATGGGATGGCGCGCGCAATCCGCTGCCGTACGGGCGAATTGCAGTGACATGTGGTGAACCGCTCATGTTCCCTTTCTTTGAAGACGCCGACGCGCTCGAAAGAGCCCGTCAGCAACTACAAGAGGCCCTCAACCGCACAGCGAACGAAGCGCGAAGTGCCCTGGGTTTCCATGAGACACGATTCGCTGAACCGCGAAAGGATTGACCATGCTCAACGAAGAGATCGCCCGCATTTTCGAGCGCATGGCGCGCGTCCTGGCTTTTAGAGGCAAGGATCGCTTCCGGATCATGGCCTATGAGAGAGCAGCCGTCTCAATTCGAGATCTCGAGGAAGACTTGGCCGCGATCACCGAAAAAGGAGAGCTCGAAGAGATTCCCGGTATCGGCAAAGATCTGTCCGAGATGATCGAGGAGTACGTCCGCACTGGAAAGATCAAGCGCTACGGGCAGGAGTGTAGGGGCATTTCGGAAGGCCAGATTGAGCTGATGAGCATCCCTGGACTGGGTCCAAAGACACTCGCGCTGCTGCACAAGAAATTTCGCGTGAATTGCCTGGACGACTTGAAGAGTTGTCTTGAGAAGGCGGCGACTGTCAAACTTAAGGGCTTCGGTCGGAAAAAGATCGACAACATCAAACGCGGTATTGAGTTGTGGCTCGCCAGCCAGAAGCGGATGCTGATCGGAGTAGCGCTACCCCTTGCGGAAAACCTTCTTTCCGAATTGCGGAAGATCAAACTCATTGAGCGCGCCGAGGTGGCTGGTTCGCTTCGACGCCGGAAGGAAATGATCGGCGATGTGGATGTTGTAATCATCTCGAAAGACAGTCCAGACGCGCTTCAGCAAGTGGCGAAGTTGCCACTCGTCAAACAGGTTCTGGGGATCGGCGATACGAAGGCGACCGTGATCATCGAGGGTGGAATCCAGGTGGACATTCGCGCAGTCACGAAAGAGTCATATGGCGCGGCCCTGCAGTATTTCACTGGGTCCAAACAGCACAACATTCACTTGCGTACCCTTGCCCGCGAACGTGGCCTGAAGTTCAACGAGTACGGAGCATTTCGCGGCAACAAGCGGGTCGGCGGCAAAGATGAGGCTGAAGTGTATGCGCTGATGCACATGCCCGTCATGCCGCCTGAGATTCGGGAAGATCGGGGCGAAATCGAGGCTGCGCTCCAAGGAGAACTACCGAAATTGATCGAAGTGAATGATCTGCGTGGCGACCTCCACACTCATACGACTTACTCCGATGGTAAGTCCACGCCCGAGGAGATGGTCGAACACGCGGCCGAGCTGAATTACGAATATCTTGCTCTCACCGATCATTCGCCTTCCCAACGTATCGCCCACGGACTGGACCTGAGGCGTCTCGAACAGAAGATCGACGAGATCGAGCACCTTCGAAAGCGGCGGCGAGATCGGCCTCCGCATATCCTGATGGGGGCCGAAGTCGACATTCTAGCAAACGGCAACTTGGACTATCCCGATGACGTTCTCGCTCGGCTTGATCTTGTTGTCGCCGCGATCCACTCTCTCTTTCGCCACAACAAAGACGAGATCACGGGCCGGTTAGTGGATGCTCTCGCCAATCCACGCGTTGATGTTCTGGCGCATCCGACCAGTCGGCTGATCGGCTCCCGCGAGCCGTTGGAGCTGGATTTTGAGCGTGTCGTTGCGGCAACTCTCAAGGCGCGCGCGGCTCTCGAAATTAACGGTTCCATGTACCGGCTCGATCTAAACGATTCGATGGCGAGGGCGGCTCAGGAAGCCGGCGTTCTCCTCGCGATCGGTTCCGACGCACATAGCGCTGCGCAGCTAGACCAGATACGATACGGAGTCTTTCAAGCCCGCCGGGGTTGGATTGAGGCACGATCGGTCGTGAATACGTGGCCTTGGGCCAAACTCAACCATTGGCTCGAACACCGGAAGTGTTTGACTGATAGGCATGAGAAATCTGGCGCATCGTATGCCGCCGCGATCGCGAGGAGCTAGGGAGGCAAGCTGCATTGCACGCCGCAATCAATGGTCAGCCGGCCGAGTTCGCTCCGGGTCTCACGGTACTCGAAGCCCTCGAAAAGGCGGGCATTCATCTTCCAACGCTGTGCCATGATCCGCGTGTGAAGCCGTCCGGCAATTGCCGGCTCTGCCTGGTCGAGATCCACGGGCACGAGCGGCCCGCAGCGTCCTGCCAGACCAGTCTTTCCGAAGGCATGCAGATTTTGACCCACACCCCGAAACTGGAGGCGGGCCGCAGAACGATCCTGCAGCTCTTGGCTAGGCGCTATCCCGATGAGGCGCTGCGCCAGTGGCCGGACAAGCCCTTTCATCAATGGCTTCGGCACTACGGCGTCGCATGTGGGGCGGCCGAGCCGAAAGTTGCGGCCGACGACTCTCATCCCTATATCCTCGTCGATATGTCGCGCTGCATCTACTGCGATCTCTGCGTGCGGATTTGCGCCGAACTTCAAGGCCAATTCGTCTGGCACATGCGAAACCGCGGCGAGCGGACCAGGATAGTGGCCGACGCGGATGTGCCGTTCGGTTCCAGTACGTGCGTGAGCTGCGGAGCGTGCTCCGATGTCTGTCCGACCGGGGCTCTGGAAGACAAGCAGGTAATCGATCGCAAAGCGGCAGCCTCGTGGACCCGCACCGTCTGTCCCTATTGCGGCACGGGCTGCGAAATGTCTGTCGGTGTTACGGATGGACATCTCATCGCAATCAAGCCCGTAATAGATGCGCCAGTAAGCCGGGGCCATCTCTGCGTCAAGGGCCGCTATGCATTCGATTTCGTGCATGCCCGCGATCGGGTGACTCGCCCGCACCTCCGGAAGAACGGCGATTGGGTATCCGCCTCCTGGGATGAGGCTATTACTTTCGCAGCATCCGAACTACTGCGTATCCGCGAGCGCTACGGTCCTGATTCAATCGGCGTGCTCGGTTCCGCACGAGCCACCAACGAAGAGAACTACTTGGCGCAGAAATTCGCGCGCGTCGTGCTTGGAACCAATAATGTGGATTGCTGCGCGCGCGTCTGCCATGCGCCGACGGCGGCGGCAATGGGCGCAACGCTCGGCACGGGCGCCGCGACCAACTCCTACGACGACATCGAGGCCGCCAGGACTATCCTCGTGTTCGGTGCAAACCCGACAGAGAATCATCCTATTATTGGCGCCCGCATCAAACAGGCAACTCTCAAGAGCGCGCGGCTGATCGTCATCGATCCCCGGCGGATTGAACTGGCCGACTATGCGAGCATCCATCTGCCACTGCACCCGGGGACTAACGTGGCTCTGCTCAACGCAATGTCCTGCACAATTGTGGAAGAGGGCTTATTTGATGCCGCGTTCATCTCATCACGGATATCGGAATGGGAGGAATTCCGTGTCTTCGTTCGCGAGTGGACGCCGGAGCGTGTGGCCGCCGCTTGTGGCGTGCCTGCAAGCTCGATCCGTGAGGCCGCTCGGCTGTACGCGACTGGGCAGCCGTCCATGATTATCCACGGGCTGGGCGTCACGGAGCACGTCCAGGGCACTGAAGGTGTGATGTGCCTGGTGAATCTGGCACTACTAACCGGAAATATCGGCAAGCCCGGCTCGGGTGTCAATCCGCTGCGCGGGCAGAACAACGTCCAAGGCGCTGCGCACATGGGCTGCGAGCCGGACCATCTTACCGGCTATGCGGACATCACTCCCTTCCGCGATCAATTCCAACAGGCTTGGGGCGTGCCTTTGCCGATAACGCCTGGCAGGAATCTATTCGAGATGATGGACGCAGCCGAACGGGGCGAGCTGCGTGCGCTCTGGGCTATTGGCTACGACATCTTTCTCACCAACCCGAATGCGGCCGGTACTTTTCGCGCTCTCTCGAAGCTTGATCTGGTGATTGTGCAGGATATGTTCTGGAACGAAACGGCCAAACTGTTTGGCACGGTGTTCTTCCCCGCAGCTTCTTCCTTTGAGAAGGATGGTACATTCATGAACGCCGAACGCCGCGTGCAGCGAGTGCGCAAAGTGCTTGACCCGGTCGCGGAATCGCGCCCCGATTGGGAGATCATATGCACACTCGCACGCAGGATGGGTCACGAGCGCAGCTTTTGCTTTCAAACCCCCGAGCAGATCTGGGACGAGATCCGTGGCGTCTGGAACGCTGGAGCCGGAATCAGCTATACGCGGCTCGAGAAGGGTGGCTTACAATGGCCCTGCCCTTCGGAGAAACATCCGGGCACGTCGATCCTGCACGTGAACGAATTCTCGTGCGGACCGCGCGCCGCGCTCCACCGGATCCCATGGGAACCGACGACTGAAGCAGTATCCCTGGACTTTCCAATCCTGCTCACCACAGGGCGCACGCTCTACCAATTCAATGCAGGCACCATGACTATGCGAACACCCAACATTTATTGGAGACTGGAGGACACGCTGGATTTGGCGCCTGAGGATGCGCACCGGTGCGGCGTGCATGAAGGAGAGAAAGTGCGGGCCGTCAGCCACTACGGGCAAGCTGAGCTTCCCGTGCGCATTACTGATGCCTTGCGCTGTGGCCAAGCCTTCGCGACCTTCCATTCCGCCGCGGCGCTTATCAATGCGATGACCGGAACCGGCCGCGACCGCCAGACCTCTACGCCCGAGTACAAGATAACGGCCATTCGTATCGAAAAGTTGCCTACGCGCCGCGGGAGCGCTCTCATGGCGACGGCGAAGCACGAGCCAACTGAAATTTCCAGCCGTCGAGACACATCACCAAACGCGGTTCGAGGCGTCGATGACCCCAAACGTTGAGCGAGCTCGCAACCCAGCTGCAACACGCATCGCATACTTCTCCATGGAGATCATGCTCGCGCCGGAGATGTCTACATATGCCGGCGGCCTCGGTGTACTAGCGGGCGATATGCTTCGTTCGGCGGCTGATCTTGAAGTCCCAATGGCTGGCGTGACGCTTGTCCATCGCAACGGATACTTTCGCCAGAAACTCGATTTGGATGGAAATCAGCACGACGAACCCGATCCGTGGCGGCCGGATACCCATCTAGAAGCGATGGAGCCTCGCGCTTCCGTCGTCATTGAAGGTCGAACAGTGCTATTGCGCGCCTGGCGCTACTGGATTCAGGGAAACTCTGGACACGCGGTGCCGGTGTATCTCCTCGATGCGCTGCTACCAGAGAACAGCTCGTGGGATCAAGAATTGACAAACGATCTCTACGGTGGCGATCCCCATTACCGCCTCTGTCAGGAGGTGATCTTGGGGTTGGGTGGCGCAAAGATGCTGCAAGCCCTCGGCTACAGCGGGATCACGACTTATCACATGAACGAAGGGCATGCTGCGCTCCTCGCGCTGGGCTTACTCGAACAGGACTTGGGTGAGGGGAAACTCCAACTTGTCACAGACCGCGATATCGAAAAGGTACGGCGTCGGTGTGTTTTCACGACCCATACACCAGTGCCAGCCGCACAGGATCAGTTCCCGCGCGAGCTGGTACAGCGTGTCTTGGGCAACGAGGTCACAACCGTACTTGAGACCACTCACTGTTGCCCGGAGCAAGTGCTGAACATGACGTTTTTTGCACTTCGGTTCTCCCATTACATCAACGGCGTGGCGATGCACCATGGCGAGATCTCCCGGGGCATGTACCCGCAATATCCCATCCGCGCTATCACCAACGGCGTTCATGCTGTTACCTGGACCGCTCCGGCGTTCTGCGATCTGCTCGATCGCCACATTCCGGAGTGGCGGTACGACAATCTTTACTTGCGTTACGCGATTGGGATCCCCCTGGAGGAAATCCGCAGCGCTCACCGCATCGCGAAACAGCGCCTGATCGAGCAGGTCAGCGCTCGCCTCCATCTTCGCCTGAATGAATCCACGCTCACGATCGGCTTCGCACGTCGAGCGGCCACTTACAAGCGAGCGGATTTCCTTTTCTCGGATCCGGAACACCTGCGGAACATCGCTCACCGGGTCGGGCCCCTTCAGATCCTATATGCAGGAAAGGCGCATCCCCGTGATGAAGGAGGCAAGGCCCTCATCCGGCACGTTTTCCAAGCTGCTGCCTCGCTGAGCAGTGATGTCATTAAGATCGTTTATCTCGAGAATTATGACATTGAACTTGCGCGCGTCATGATTAGCGGGGTTGACCTGTGGCTCAACACTCCGCAACGTCCGCAAGAAGCTTCAGGCACGAGCGGCATGAAAGCCGCTTTGAACGGCGTGCCGAGTCTGAGCGTTCTCGATGGCTGGTGGATCGAAGGGTGTCTGGAGGGTGCAACCGGCTGGGCGATCGGACGAGACGATGACCTTCCGCGAGATTCATTCGACGAACGCACATCTCTTTATCACAAACTGGAGTCAGTGGTAGTGCCGATGTATTATGGCCGGCCCATAGCGTATGCAGAAGTCATGCGGTCGGCCATCTCCGTAAATGGTTCTTTCTTCAACACGCATCGAATGCTCTCGCAGTACATGAACAACGCCTACTTCCCCCGTGAAGGGGGACTCGTATCTCCAAAGAAGACTGCCTAGCGCGTCGACGCGACCTCAAGCGAATGGTGCCAATAGATGCCTCTCAGAGTATTCATGATGTCCTCGTAGGAGAGGATCGGAAACTTCTCTTCTTGGGGCCGACTGGCTCTGGTAAGACCCGCATCGTGGAGGCAACTGCGGAGGTTTTGCTTAAGAATCCCCGGGCGCTGATTAAAATCGATTGCGCAGAGTTTCAACACAGCCACGAGATCGCAAAGCTGATCGGCTCCCCTCCAGGCTACCTGGGTCGTCGAGAGACCCATCCTATGATGGCGCAGGAGGTGCTGAATCAGTATCACTCAGATAAAGTGAAGCTGAACTTCGTTTTATTTGACGAGATCGAGAAGGCTGCCGATTCGTTGTGGAACCTGTTGCTCGGCATCCTCGACAAAGCGACTCTCACCCTAGGCGACAACCGTAAAGTCGATTTCTCACGTGCGATGATTTTCATGACCTCGAATCTGGGTGCGTCCGAGATGAGCTCACTCATGGCGCCCAAGCTCGGATTCCGCAGCATTGAGGCACGGAACCGTATGGCGAGCGGCACTCTTGAGGACGGGATGGCTGACAAGATTGCCCGGAGCGGAATTGAAGCGGCGCGCCGGAAATTCACGCCGGAGTTCATGAACCGGCTCGACAAGATCGTCACGTTCCGGGCGCTTGGCAGTGAGCAGTTGAGGAGGATCCTCGACATTGAGCTAAATCTGGTTCAGCAACGGATCTTCAACACGTCGGCGGACCGGGCGTTTGTTTTCACGGTATCTGAGCCGAGCAAGGGCTTCCTGCTTGGGGAGGGAACAGACGTGAAGTACGGGGCTCGCCATCTAAAGCGCGCCATCGAGAAACTGCTCGTTCGACCCATGTCGAACTTGATCGCCACTGAGCAAGTGCGGGGCGGCGATTGGATTCGCGTCGATTTCGATGAGAGTGGCCGGGTTCTGCGTTTTACTCGTGAGGCTGAAGGCATGCGGGTGCAGGATATGGCCCGGCTAGCGGACGTCTTGACTACGCTTCCATCGTTGGCGGCCGCAAATGCGGCCGCAGCAGAATCTGCCCAAGTCGCCGCTTAGACTCTCCACGGATCGGATCTTTAGAATGTCATCATTAGCAGCTCGGCATCCGGCTGAAAAGGGAAGCACGTTCAACCCTCGAAGTATCAGCTTCGGCGGCCGCGATCGTCACCAGTATGGGCTTATTGTTGGACTTGACGCCGCTACCGCAACACGGGCGACAGTCCTCGGCAGCATCCTGATCGCAGGTCTTGCAGACAACTTGACGGATTCGCTCAGCGTACACATGTATCAGGAATCGGAGAAGCTTCCGGAGCGCAACGCCTTGCGCACAACTGCGATCAATTTCGCAGCTAGGCTCTTACTTTCCCTGAGTTTCGTGCTGCTTCTTACGTTGCTACCGAGGGCAGTAGCGGTCCGCTTATCAGTGATCTGGGGATTTGTTCTGCTTTCCGGATTGAGCTATCTGGTCGCTCGAATGCGGTCCGTCTCGGCATTTGGCGAGATCTGGAAGTACGGGGCCGTTGCGGTGATCGTGATTCTGATCAGCAAAGCTATCGGCGTTTGGATCTTGAGAATAACTGGCCCGGCGTGACGTCTTATGGTGCGATGGCCAAGGCCCATAATCGGCTGCCAATGTCCGCGGCCGGAAGGGAACTCTACGTGCATCTTCAGATCTGCCAGGAGGAGTGACAAATGCCAGCAAGACGCAAAATCAAACAGGGGGGCCGGTTAGATGAGGATATCGCCCGGGATATTCGACAATGCATGAAGTTCGATAGCGATGTTCCTGACGAGCGAATTCATGTGGAAGTAGATGACGGATTAGCTACCCTGACAGGGAATGTCGACGAGAGTTTTCAGCGGGAAGCCGCGGAAGCCGATGCCAAGAAGGTGAAAGGCGTTCGAGATGTTACAAATCGGATTGAAGTGCAACCTGCGATTCCGAGAGCACAAGCCCGGTAAATGCAGAGAGCTGAGGTCCTCGATAGCGACTCGAATTGCGATCAGCGACTCGGTACACTCACGAGCCGGGCTTCAGCCCGGGCAATCGACAATGCGGTTTTGATCGCCGTATCAGGATTCAGGGAAATCGAATCGATTCCTTGCTTGGTCAGCCACTCGGCGAATTCCAGTAAATCCGACGGTGCCTGGCCACAGATTCCGATCGGCTTTCTAGCGCGATGCGCAGCCGCGATGGCGTCTGCGATCAACCGCCGGACAGCGGGATTGTTTTCATCGAACAGCCGCGCGACAGTGCCCGAATCGCGATCCAACCCGAGTGTGAGCTGAGTAAGATCGTTGGACCCGATCGAGTAGCCATCGAAAACTTCCAGGAACTCTCGGGCAAGCACAACGTTGGGAGGCAACTCGCACATCGCATAAACTTGCAGCCCATCATCGCCCTGCGCGAGCCCATTGGCGCGCATCGCTTCGATTACTTTCTTGCCTTCCTCCACAGTGCGGCAGAACGGAATCATCACGATCACATTCGTAAGCCTCATCTGTTTGCGCACTCGAGCTAGCGCGACGCATTCCAAAGTGAACCCCTCTGCATAGCCGGGATGGTAATATCGCGATGCTCCACGGTATCCAAGCATCGGATTCTCTTCGGCCGGCTCGAATTCTTTTCCCCCAATAAGGCGCGCGTACTCGTTGGTCTTGAAGTCGCTGGTTCGTACGATGACCGGCCTCGGATAGAAAGCCGCGGCGATCCGCGCGACACCTTCGCTGAATCGCCGGATGAAGAACTCTCTGGGGTCTTCGTCTCCGATTCGTCTGCGAATCTCTTCGAGCGCCTTGGGATCCTGGAGCTTCGGAAAGCGGCAGAGGGCCATGGGGTGGATACCGATGTGATTGTTAATGATGAACTCCGTACGCGCCAACCCGACACCAGCATTTGGAATGATTGCAAACTTGAAAGCCTGACCCGGATCACCGACGGTGAGCATGATCTTGGTGTGGATTTCTGGCACCGATGCTGCGTCGATCTGCTCGATCCCAAAAGGAACCCGGCCGCGATAGACATGACCTTCTGATCCCTCCGCGCAGGAAACAGTCACGTCCTGTCCGGTTGTGAGTGCCGTGGTCGCGTTCCCCGTGCCCACAATGCAAGGGATTCCGAACTCGCGGGACACGATGGCTGCGTGGGCGGTCCGCCCTCCCTGCTCGGTAACGATGGCAGCGACCCGGCGCATCGCGGGCTCCCAATCGGGATCGGTGTTCCGCGCATCGAGAACCTCACTATCCTTGACCGTCGCGAGTTCGGAGACGTCGCGGACGACGCGGAGCTGTCCGGCCCCGACCTTCTCGCCGACTGCCTGACCAACGACCAGCGGCGTACCGCCGTCTCCTTTGAGCCGGTAGACTTGAGCGGTTGCGCTTCGCGTTTTGGCCGAGTGGACGGTCTCGGGCCGGGCCTGTAATACATATAGTTCGTCCGTGAGCCCGTCTTTGGCCCACTCAATATCCATCGGCATGGGATGGCCGGCGATCTCGGAATAGTGCTTCTCGATGAGACACGCCCAACGGCCTAGCTTCAGCACTTCATCGTCTCTGAGCGAGAAGCGCTGCCGATCTTGTGGCGGAGTCGCTTCACTTCGTGTAGTGCGCGTGCCTTGAGCGTACACAAGTCGCACTTCTTTCGACCCCAGGCGCCGGCTGACGATTGCATCGTAGCCTTTCATCAACGTGGGCTTGAACACCAGCCATTCGTCGGGTGTCACCACCTCTTGCACGAGAAATTCGCCGAGCCCATACGAACCCGTGACGGTGACTACATCGCGGAAACCGGACTCGGTGTCAAGTGTGAAGATCACGCCGGAGCTGGCGAGATCCGAGCGGACCATGGGCATCACCCCCACAGATAGAGCCACTTTGAGCTGAGAAAAGCCGAGTTTTGCTCGGTAGCTTATGGCTCGGTCTGTGAAGAGCGAGGCGAAGCATTGATGCACCGCGCGGAGAAGATTTTCCTGACCGCGCACGTTGAGAAATGTCTCGGCGGCGCCGGCGAACGAAGCTTCCGGCAGGTCCTCGGCGGTCGCCGAGGAGCGAACCGCGAACTCGATTTCGCGTCCGAGTCTGCTCGTGAGGCGGCCATAAGCGTCCAAAATAGCCTGGTTCAGGTCCGCTGGAAGAGGCGTTTCGAGAATTGCGGCGCGAGCGGCGTGGCCGCGCTCGGAGAGTTGCTCGACATTTTCGGGATCGAACTTCTGAAAAAGTGCCTCGAGTTTGGCGCGGAGTCCAGCTTGATCCAAGAGGTGCCAATAGGCGTCCGATGTGACGGCGAAGCCATCTACAACACCAACGCTCTGAGGTTTGAGAGCTCTGAAGAGTTCTCCGAGCGAGGCATTCTTCCCGCCAACACGTGTGATATCCGCGAGCCCAACCTGACCGAAATCGATTGTGAAATTTGGCACTGCGTTTCTCCAATCCAGGACCCTTTGGCTCAACCCCGCCCGCGTCCGCGCGGAGGCGCGGAAGGCCTCGACGGAGCTCGTGGTGGCGCTGTTGTTCGCGGTACTCCCGGGGACTGGCCTCGGTTCTCAAATTCACGCTGGCGGGATTGTCCGAGTGAGCGCGACTGACGTTCCTGCTCAAGCCCAGGGTTTGTGGGCGTTCTCTGCCACCGCCCGGAGTTGTTCTGCTGATACCAGCCATTGGAACGGTGCTGGAACACCTGACCATCCCGGCCAGCGTATACGTCGGGGCGCGCACCGGGTAAAATCGTCCCCCGTGGCTGGAAGGTGCGCGCCACAACGACGTTTCCTCCCCAATGGCTATAGGCATTCACATTGCCGCGAATCCATGACTGAGTGGGGACGCCCCAATGCGGGTTCCAATGCTCGGAGAAGACTCGATGAACAGGGGAGTGGTGTGATACCACCAGTAGTGTCCTACGGGACGCCAGAACCAGCCGCCGCCCCAGTAGCTGAACTGGAATCCAAATCCCCAGGTCCAGGGCCAGCCGCACCAGTAGTCTCCGCAAAACACGCCCGGGTACCACCAGCCCGTTCCGAACACGACGATGCCATCCGAGACGAAAGCTCCCAAGTAGCCGGGCGTGTATCCCACGTACACGAGTTCCGGCGTGGCGCCGTAGATATATGAATAGCGGACGTGGAACAGCGGTGAACTCGGAGGAATCGTGTAGATTTCTGCCGGGATCATATCCGCGACTAGCCAAGGACCTGATGGAGTATCGGCGACGAACCAGACGCCGTGTTGGATTGCGTAATAGCGCCCTTCGGCATGAATCATCTCCGATGACGTGTTGATGGCATACTCCAGATTTGTGCCTTCAATCGGCCGGAATTGCGGAGAACCGTTGTAACGTACTTCCAATTTGGCCTCGCTTCGCCTGACGGTAGCCGTTTGTGGGACCTGGTTCGCGATCACGGCTTCCCGAGCCTGCTCTGTGCCTGGAATCGAAGCCAATATGTGTCCTTTTGGGCCTTCCGGCGAGATGCGTGTAAAGTCGTGTGGCAACTGATCTCCCGCCACCCATTCCCACGGTCCTTCGAACGACCCTGTGCGGAACCAGCGGCCGGCGAGCAAGGTGTAGTATCGCTGACTCTTTGTGTCCATGAAAATGTCATTATCCAAGTTCGTGACATAAAGCAGGCTAGTCTTGGGAATTGGGGCATAGGATGGGTCGCCCCGCGTGATTAGGAGTTCTGCGGGAGCCGTACTCACGTACACTGCGGGCGGATTCTCTGCCGACGTCGTGGGCGACGGAGCGCCGGGTTCCTTCTTCTCGTCCTTGGTGAGTTGCTGCTTGATATCGTCCAATTCATGGGGTGGATAAGCCGCTACGGTCCACGGTCCCTTCAATGATGACGCCGTCATCCACCAGCGCCCACCATCCAAATGAAAGGTTCCGGCAGAGGAGTCGAACAGCAGCAACGCCGGTGTGTTGAGGACGCGCGTATAACGGGTGCCCTCGACAGAGCGGTAAACGGGTTCGCCGTCGATCAGAATCAACACCGCAGGTGTCTTGCTCAAGATGATCTTCGGTGGATCGCTCTTCAAGCGGATCGATTCAGCTTTCGTTTCCGCTTGGGTGACGTCGA